>ERZ780217.1-NODE-1-length-99262-cov-3.88629_pt1 | contig 99262 bp, 73 predicted proteins | sample MGYA00511566_ERZ780217 | MGnify/ENA primary metagenome ERZ780217 (study PRJEB29588, sample SAMEA2145758) | human gut metagenome | biome: human gut; feature: human-associated habitat; material: faeces | place: Denmark | collected 2008/2010 ...
GGTGCTCTTTTTACCTTTTTTTAGGGGACCAGCGATGGAATCGCTGGGGACGGGGCGCGAAGGGGGTAAGGCTCTTTTTACCTTTTTACCTTTAAACGTTTCTAGAAGTTAACTCCGAAATTGAGCTGGAGGGCTCCATTGCGCGATTTGTCGAAACTGTCGTGGCAGATGTTCGCAAGACCGATGTCGTAGGTGAGATCGGCATAGAACATGTCGTAGCCGATGCCGCAGCCGATGCGGATACCACCATCAAGGCGGCGGAAGTTTGCATCCTTGAATGAGCTCTCTGCTTCACGCTCGGCAAAGTTCTTGATCTTGCCTCCTACACCAACGGCAAAATAGCCGCCTATCTGAGGCTGGATGGAAAAGTGATCGTCTACTTCATACTTGTACTTCAGTACGGCTGGAATCTCAAGATAGTTGAGATCGTAGGTCATCTTCTTGCCTTCAGGAAGTTCCTTCTTGCCACCTTTCTCTATATACGAAAGTCCGGTCTCGAGATAGAGTGGGGCGCTGTCGGTCAATGGGATGCCGGCTACTACGCCCACATTCAGGCCGGTCTGCCAGTCGCCACCATCCAGACGGGAATCGTCGGAATTGACAAAGGTGAAGGCAGGACCGATGCGGAATCCGTAATACGGGCTTCCGTAGTTGTGGTTGTAACGGTAGTCGAGACGGTCTGTCTTGCTGTTGTAATATCTGCTGTCACGATAATTCTGTGCTGCTGCCGGCATTAGAGCCAGGAGCAATGCCAGCATGATGAATGCTAATCTTTTCATAATTCTTATTCTTTTATACATTAATATATACTGTTTGAAGAAACTTGTTTTACGGTGCAAAGGTAGGGATAAAAACCGAAACGGCAGCGAGTGTTTCCCTAAATGATAGAGGGGAACCCCTATTTCTGACCTAATACAACTTTCTCAACAAAAAAAATATAAATTTTTGCTATATTTTTTGTTTTGTCTCCAATTTGTGCTATCTTTGCCTTCAAATTATAAACGTTTATATAGAAATTATGAAATTTTTGAAGAAGTATCTACTGGATATTCTGGTAGTTATTGCATTTGCAATCATCTCCTTCGTCTACTTTATGCCTGCCGATATGGACGGACGAATCCTCTTCCGACATGATGCAGCGGCAGGAAAGGGACTGGGACATGAAAAGGAACTCTTCCAGCAGCAGACGGGAGAGACTACACGATGGACGAACTCGGTGTTTGGCGGTATGCCTACCTATCAGATGTCGCCTTCGTATGACAGTAATCAGGTGCTCAGCCAGATTGTGAAGGCATATCATCTGTGGTTGCCGGACTATGTTTGGTATGTCTTTGTATACCTCCTGGGCTTCTATATCATGCTGCGTGCCTTCAACTTCAGACAGTCGCTGGCGGCGCTGGGAAGTATCATCTGGGCATTCTCGTCCTACTTTTTCATCATTATCGCTGCCGGACATATCTGGAAGGTATGGGCGCTGGCTTATCTGCCTCCGATGATTGCGGGCGTGGTGCTTGCCTATCGGGGCAAGTATCTCAAGGGACTGCTCCTTACTGCCATTTTCTCGGCTTTCGAGGTGCAGGCTAACCACGTGCAGATGACTTATTACTACCTCTTTATCATCCTCTTCATGGTGATTGCCTTTCTGGCAGATGCCATCAAGAAAGGTGAACTCGCACGCTTCGGAAAGGCTACGGCGGTATGCGTGGTGGGTGCCCTCATCGGTATCTCACTCAACCTCTCGAACCTTTATCATACCTGGCAGTACGGTCAGGAAACCATGCGAGGAAAGAGCGAACTCGTAAAGAAAAATGCGGCTAACCAGACCAGCAGCGGTCTGGATAGAGACTATATCACACAGTGGAGCTACGGTATCGACGAAACATGGACGCTGATGATTCCGGATGCCAAGGGCGGTGCCTCCGTGCCGCTGGCGCAGAACCAGCAGGCGATGGAGAAGGCTGATCCTAACTTCGTTCAGATTTACCAGCAGCTGGGACAGTACTGGGGCAACCAGCCGGGAACGAGCGGACCGGTATATGTAGGCGCCTTCGTCTGCATGCTCTTTATCCTGGGTCTGTTTATCGTGAAGGGTCCGATGAAGTGGGCGCTGCTTGCTGCCACCATCCTGAGCATCCTGCTCGCCTGGGGTAGAAACTTCATGCCTTTTACCAATTTCTTCCTCGATTATGTGCCGATGTATGCCAAGTTCCGTACGGTGGCATCTATCCTGGTCATCGCAGAATTCACCATCCCGCTCCTGGCGATGATGGCGCTGAAGAAGATTGTGGATGAGCCAGAGATTCTGACAGAGAAGATAAAATATGTATATGCCAGCTTTGGTCTGACAGCAGGTTTCTGTCTGCTCTTCGCCATCATGCCGGGCGTATTCTTCCCAGATTTCGTATCGGTACAGGAGACTCAGGCGCTGCAGCAGTTGCCTCAGGAGTATATCTCTCCAATCATGAGCAATCTGACAGATATCCGCAAGGGCATCTTCACATCCGACTGCTGGCGTTCGTTCTGGATTATTCTCATCGGTTCGGCACTGCTGATGCTCTTCAAGATGAAGAAGCTGGGCAAGGAATATATGATTGCCGGCATCGCCGTGCTCTGTCTGGTGGATATGTGGATGGTGAACAAGCGCTATCTCTACGATGATATGTTCGTAGACAAGGCGCAGCGCGATACACCGCAGCAGATGACCGAGACCGACAAGATTATCTGCCGTGACAAGGAACTCGACTATCGTGTGCTGAATCTGGCATCGAATACATTCAATGAGAACGAAACCTCTTACTACCACAAGAGCATCGGCGGTTATCATCCAGCCAAGCTCCGTCGCTACCAGGAGATGATTGATGCACATATCGCTCCTGAGATGCAGAAGACGATGCAGGCGGTAGCTGCTGCGGGCGGCGATATGACCAAGGTGAACGGCGACAGTATCTATCCGGTATTGAACATGCTGAATACCAAATACTTCATCATGCCGCTGCAGGGCGGACAGACCGTTCCGGTTCAGAATCCGTATGCCTACGGCAATGCATGGTTCGTAGACGAGGTGAAGTATGTGAACAATGCCAACGAGGAAATCGATGGTGTGGGCAAGGTGAACCTCCGACATGTGGCTGTGGCTGATGCCAAATTCAAGGAACAGCTGGCGCAGAGCGTGAAGCAGGATGATACTTCGGTGGTGAAGATGACGCAGTATAAGCCGAACAACCTGACTTACGAGGTGAAGTCGAGCAAGGGTGGCGTGATCGTATTCTCTGAGATTTACTATCCGGGCTGGACGGCTACGGTTGATGGACAGCCGGCTGAACTGGGTAGGGTAAACTATATTCTGCGTGCGCTGAACGTGAAAGCAGGCAGCCATAAGGTAGTGCTCGATTTCCATCCTCAGTCGCTCAAGAATACCGAGACGGTGGCTTACATCGGTTATGGCGTTCTGGCTCTCCTTATTATAATAGGTGTAGTGGTTGAGGTAAGAAAGCGCAAGAAGGAATAGCGGGGATTGCAAATCCCCTTAGACTGATAGACAGATTGCAAATTCTAATGATGCGATTTAGAACAGAAATAGATATTCCGAAGGCCGACTTCGAGATAGGGGCGGCAGAGCGGATGCTCTTTGTGGGCAGTTGCTTTGCCGATAATCTGGGTAGGAGGTTTGTGGAGAACCGCTTCCGGGCTACGGTGAATCCCTTCGGGGTGATGTATAATCCGGCAAGCATTCTCCATACGGTAGAGAAATGTTCTGAGGTCCGCCCCCGTGTGGCTGTCTTTACGCTGGGTACCAACCATGTGTATATCCTGAAGGAGACGGGCGAGATAGTGGACAACTGCCAGAAGCGCCCGCAGCGCCTCTTCGAAGAGCGGGAACTGAGCGTGGACGAATGTGCAGGCTATCTGCAGAAGGCTATCAGTCTGCTGAAATCGCAGACCGCAGCATCTGATGGCAGTGAAGGCACTCTGAAGGTAATCATTACGGTAAGTCCTATCCGCTATGCGAAATACGGCTATCACGGGAGTCAGCTTTCGAAGGCTACGCTCCTGCTGGCAGCCGATAAGCTGGTGAAGGAGAATCCCGGAGTGGTGAGCTATTTTCCGGCTTACGAGATCATGAACGATGAACTTCGTGACTACCGCTTCTACAAGGAAGACATGCTGCACCCGAGCGAACAGGCTGTGGAATATATCTGGGAGCGGTTCCGGGCAACTTACTTCGGCAAGGCAGCGGAGCTGTTTCTGGAAGACTGGCGGCCTATCCGCGAAGCACTCGGTCACAAGCCCTTCCATCCCGAGAGCGAGGAACACCAGAAGTTCATTGCCAGGACGGAAGAGAAAAAAAAACAATTTGAGGAGAAATATCATCTCTTATAAAATGGAGAAATATTATCTCTTATAAAATAAAGAATATTTAAATAACAAGACAATGACATATACTATTGAAAAGGTAACCACACTGATAGGTGCGCGTCGCTATGGAGACAATGATACCAACATCGGTTTTATCCTGACCGATAGTCGTTCACTTTGTTTCCCAGAGGAAACTCTGTTCTTTGCGCTCAAGTCGGAGCGTAATGATGGTCATAACTACATCCCTGAGTTGTATCGCAGAGGTGTGAAAAACTTTGTTGTAACGAATGTGCCAAAGGGCTATGCTTCTGATTATCCGGGAGCCAACTTCCTGAAGGTAGTAAACACGCTCGAGGCTCTCCAGCGTCTGGCTGAGCGCCACCGTGACGAGTTTAACATCCCTATCGTAGGCATCACGGGCTCAAACGGCAAGACCATGGTCAAGGAGTGGCTCTACCAGCTGCTTTCGCCAAGCATGTTTGTTACCCGCAGTCCGCGCAGTTATAACTCTCAGATAGGTGTGCCATTGTCGGTATGGCTGATGAACGAGCAGACCCAGGTGGGCGTTTTCGAGGCAGGTATCAGTATGCCTGGCGAAATGCTTGCCCTGCGTGACATCATCCAGCCAACCATCGCCGTACTGACCAGTCTGGGTGCTGCCCATCAGGAGAACTTCTCTTCCATGGAGGAGAAATGCCGGGAGAAACTCATCCTCTTCCATGACGCAGAGACCGTAATCTATGATGGCGATGACGAGGTTATCAACAAGGTGATAGCCGAATATCCCGACTATAAGGGCGAGAAACTCTTCTGGTCGCTCAAGAATGCGGAGGCTCCTTTCTATGTAAAGAACATTGAGAAGCAGCAGAGCGTGACCGTGATTACCTATATATATAAAGGTGAGGAAGACAGTTTCTCTATCCCGTTCATCGACAATGCATCTGTACAGAATGCCATCATCTCTGCCGTTGTGGCATCGAAACTCGGTCTTTCGGCTGAAGATATCGACAAGCGCATGACACAGCTCGAACCTGTGGCAATGAGACTGGAGGTGAAAGTAGGACAGCACGGATGTACGCTGATCAACGACAGCTACAACAGTGATATCAATTCGCTTGACATCGCCCTCGACTTCATGAACCGCCGTCCAGACCATCGCGGTCGTCGCCATACGCTGATATTGAGCGACATCTACCAGAGCGGTCAGGCGCCGGAGGCATTATATAAAGAGGTGAGCGATTTAGCCCGTAAACGTGGCGTGGTAAAGTTCATCGGTATCGGTCCTGAGCTCTGCAAGCAGCACGACGTGATTCAGATTTCAGAGAAGTTCTTCTTCCCGAATGTAGAGGAATTCATCGCCAGCGAGGTGTTTGCTTCCCTGCGCGATGAGGTGATTCTGCTGAAGGGCGCCCGCCAGTTTGGCTTTGACCAGCTCACCGAACTGCTGGTACAGAAGGTACACGAGACTACGCTGGAGGTGAATCTGAATGCCGTGGTAGCCAATCTGAACTACTACCGTGCGTTTATGAAGCCGGAAACCAAGCTGGTATGCATGATCAAGGCAGACGGCTACGGTGCAGGTGCCGTGGAGATAGCCAAGACCCTGCAGGACCATCGTGTAGACTATCTGGCTGTGGCTGTAGCCGATGAGGGCGTTACGCTGCGCAAGAACGGCATCACCAGCAACATCATGATCATGAATCCGGAGATGACCGCCTTCAAGACCATGTTCGATTACGACCTGGAGCCGGAGGTTTACTCTTTCCGTCTGCTCGATGCGCTCATCAAGGCAGCTGAGAAAGAGGGCGTAACCGGTTTCCCTGTCCATATCAAGCTGGATACCGGCATGCACCGCATGGGCTTCGACCCTGAGAACGATATGGAGGAACTCATCGGCAAGCTGAAGCACCAGAATGCCATCATCCCACGTTCTGTGTTCTCTCACTTCGTGGGCAGCGATGACGACAGCTTCGATGATTTCTCAGCTCATCAGTTTGAACTCTTCGACAAGGGCAGCAAGCAGTTGCAGGCAGCCTTCGACCATAAGATATTGCGCCATATCTGCAATTCGGCAGGTATCGAGCACTTCCCGGAGCGCCAGCTGGATATGTGCCGTCTGGGACTCGGGCTCTACGGTATCAATTCGCGCAACAACAAGACCATCAACTGCGTGAGCACCCTGAAGACAACCATTCTGCAGATGCACAACGTGAAGGCAGGTGACAGTGTGGGCTACAGCCGCAAGACGATTCTCGACAGAGACAGCGTCATCGCAGCCATCCCTATCGGATATGCTGACGGACTGAACCGCCGTCTGGGCAACCGTCATGCCTACTGTCTGGTGAACGGCCAGAAGGCAGAATATGTGGGCAACATCTGTATGGATGTGGCTATGATAGACGTGACTGACATCCCTTGCAAGGAAGGAGATTCGGTAGAAATCTTCGGCGAGCATCTGCCTGTCCAGACATTGAGCGATATCCTCGAGACCATCCCTTACGAGGTGCTGACCACCATCAGCAACCGTGTGAAGAGAGTTTACTTCCAGGACTAGGAAGTGAAGAGGGAAGAATGAAGACCGATTTGGTAAAAAATCATTTTAAAACGTATAAAAATAGAGAAATCCTATCAGAACATTTCTGATAGGATTTTTTTTTGCGTAAATTTTTCCATCAAAACGTATTGTAATTGAAGAAAAAAGTGTATCTTTGCATACAACAAATCATCTAAAGACAAAAGAGGGTGCTCTTTGTCGTGTATTTTCTAACAATTAAACAATACTACAAATTAAAATGGAACAAGTATTTAGCTATATTATCAGTCTCGGTGCGAGCGTGATGATGCCTATCATCTTCACGGTCATCGGTCTCTATTTCGTTACCGATATGGCACCAGACTTTACACTGGCAGCCAACCAAGTTTATGCAGCAACAGGCGATAATGCCGCTCATATCCCTGACGGATTCTCAGGCGGTGCACTCGATTTCGCATCCTCTCTCTTCGGATGGGTTCTCTATCGCGGTGTGAAGCTTTCATACGTAGGTATGGGTGTTCTCGCAGTCATCACTTTAGCCATGATGGTTATCAACCGTCAGCGCATCGTGAAGGAAGAAAAAAAGTAAAAAGGTAAAAAATAAAACAAGATAGTAATGAAGAAATTAACATTAATATTAGCAGTAATGGTATTAACAGCAAGTCAGGCTTTTGGCCAGTGTGGAAAATGTGGTTATGAAGTGAAGGCTGAAAATGCCTACACTAACTATAACGTTCGTTATGCAAGCAATCCGATGGATGCAAAGCACTATACAACAGACCGTCTTCGCGGTGAATTCGCTATCGAGAAGGTGTTTGCTCCAGGCGAGGTAAACTGGACATACACCATGTTCGACCGCTTCCTCATCGGTGGTGCTGAGCCAACAACTGCTCCTCTGAAGCTGACTTCTATCGCTCCTCTCTATACAGACAAGCCAAACGATCCGAAGAATCTGCTCGACAACCGCGAGTTGGGTATCATCAACATCGGTGGCGAGGGTACTGTTACCGTTGACGGCAAGAAGTATACACTCAGTTTCCAGGAGGCTCTCTACGTAGGTCGTGGTGCCAAGAACATCGAGGTAAGCAGCAAGGATGCTGCTAAGCCAGCTAAGTTCTATATGAACAGCGCTTGTGCTCATCAGACATATCCTACCAAGAAGGTTACCCTGAAGGATGCCAACAACATCAAGGTATGGCAACCTGGTTTATGATGAATATGAGCCAGGCTTTGCCGTCTAAATAGTAATCTAAAATAAAAATAAGTTTAACGCTTAAAAACTTTTTGCAAAATGAGTCCTATTACAACAAGCAAAATGTCCAACTTCCGTTGGGTAATCTGTGCGCTGCTCTTCATCGCAACTACAGTCAATTACATGGACCGTCAGGTTCTCTCTTTAACATGGAAAGACTTTATTGCTCCAGCATTCCACTGGACAGATGATCACTATGGTACCATCACTGGTCTTTTCTCAATCTTCTATGCCATCGCCAACCTCTTCGCAGGTAAGTTCGTTGACTGGATGGGCACCAAGAAAGGTTATCTCATTGCCATCTTCGTATGGTCAACAGGTGCTGTGATGCACGCCGGTTGCGGTTGGGTAGCTATGCAGATTGAAGGTTATGATTCTATCGAGGCACTCCGCATGGTACAGGCAGGTAGTGATGCTGCAGTAGCGATTGCTACAATCAGCGTATGGCTGTTCCTCTCTTGCCGTTTGATTCTTGCTGTGGGTGAGGCAGGTAACTTCCCGGCAGCCATCAAGGTAACAGCAGAGTATTTCCCTAAGAAAGACCGTGCTTTCTCTACCGCTATCTTCAACAGTGGTGCTTCTGTAGGCGCTTTGGCAGCTCCAGCTACCATTCCATTGTTGGCTCGCAGCCTGGGCTGGGAGTGGGCTTTCATCATCATCGGTGTGCTCGGTTATGTATGGATGGGCCTCTGGGTATGGCTCTATGACAAACCATCTAAGAGCAAGCATGTAAACAAGGCTGAACTTACTTACATTGAGCAGGATGAAGACCTTGAAAAGGTTGAGGCTGAGAAAGAGACAGAAACTGCCGCTGAGGAGAAAACTATCGGTTTCCTGAAGTGCTTCAGCTACCGTCAGACCTGGTCATTTATCGTAGGTAAGTTGATGACTGATGGTGTTTGGTGGTTCTTCCTCTTCTGGGCACCAGCTTACTTCTCTGACCAGTATGGTTATTCTTCAGATTCAGGCATGGGTATCGCCCTCATCTTCACACTCTATGCTATTGTAACCGTATTGAGTATTGGTGGTGGTTACTTGCCAACATACTTTGTAGACAAGAAGGGTATGAATCCATATATCGGTAGAATGCGTGCGATGTTGATTTTCGCTTGCTTCCCATTGCTTGGTCTGATTGCCCAGCCTATGGGTGAGTACAGTGCATGGTGGCCAGCTATCATCATCGGTTTGCTCGGTGCAGGTCATCAGGCTTGGTCAGCTAACCTCTATTCTACCATCGGTGATATGTTCCCTAAGTCAACTGTAGCTACTATCACCGGTATTGGTGCGATGGCAGGTGGTATCGGTTCCTTCCTGATCAACAAGGGTTCCGGTATGCTTTTCACCTATGCAGAGGGGCAGGGTTCAGACTTCAGCTTCATGGGCTTCGATGGCAAGCCAGGTGCCTACATGATTGTATTCTGCATCTGTAGTGTAGCTTACCTCGTAGGCTGGTGCATCATGAAGGCATTGGTTCCTAAGTACAAGCCAATCGTTGTAGAATAATGAAAAGGCACTTTTAAAGGTAAAAAAATAAAAAAGTAAAAAGGTAAAAAAACCTTAACCCTTTATACCCCCATTCCCTCGAAAATTTATATAGCCCCTGGTGTGTTATTACATCAGGGGCTTTTAACATTACGGGGGACCTGCGATGGAATCGCAGGGAACGGGGGGCAAAGAAGGAGAGGGGGCTTTTTACCCTTTTACTTTTTTACCTTTAAATAAATCCTTGCTGCTTGAGGGCTTCGATAACCCCAACGCTCATCGCCTCGCAATCCTTCTTTGTGTATCGGATGTCGGTGAAAACCTGGGCTAGGGTCTCTACGTTGTTGATGCGAACGAACTCCTTGTTTTCTTCAAGAGCTTCCTTCTCTGCATAGAAGTCATCTATCTTTTCTGGGGTATAATCCTCGAAATGCTCGTGGTGGATGATGCTGCGCAGAGGGAGACGGTCGCTCAGGGCTGGATGTTCTGCCGGCCAGCCGATGGTCAATGTGGCTACTGGCATTACGAGCTTAGGGAGCTTCAGGGTGTCGATGATCATCTTTGGCATATAAACCGTAGTTCCCAGGAAACAGGTGCCTAAACCGGCTTCTTCTGCCAGGTTCGTAAAGGTCTGGGTGAAAAGAAGGGCATCGGTAGCTGCATTCATGAAAGAGAGAATGTTGTCATAGCCCGGGGTTCCCTTGCGGTTCTCTGCCCAGATGGTTGTGCGGCGATAATCAGCACAGATGGTGAGGACGACCGGGGCTTCTGTTACCATCGGCTGGTTGAAGTGGGCTGGCGCCAGCGCCTTCTTTCCTTCTTCACTTCTTGTTACCACAACGCTGTAAAGCTGCAGGTTTCCCATTGTCGGGGTGCGCTCTGCCTCTTCCAAAAGGCGGTTCAGGAGTTCTTCAGATACTTCCTTCTCTGCATATTTTCTGATGCTTGTTCTGTTCTTAATCGATTCCATATCTTTTTTATTTTATCATTATACCTTATTATATATATAGGAGTTCTGTTCCATTTCAGAACCCTATTTTGCTGCAAAGTTAGTGAAAGTTTCCCAAAAAGTTGTCTTTCTTTCGCTTTTTTAGTGAAATATATGGCAAAACGTTTCAGATTTTAGAAATAAAAGTTTAATTTTGCACCTAAATATGAAACGTTTGATATGAAATATACTGAAAATATGACTTTTGAAGAGGCTTCCAAGGCTCTTATAGATGAATTGAATGCTAATCTGGCTACACTTCATCAGAATTATCATGTAGAACAGTCTGATTGGAATAAACTCTATGATCAGATAGCCAATGTTGTTTCAGAGGAAACTCATCTTCCTGTTTTCTCTCCTGAAGTGATGGAGGTGCGACCTCGAGAACTGGAATGCGATGTGGTGCGATTCCAGAATAATAAGGAGAAATGGGTGGCTCTGGTAGGACTGCTCGATGGTCATCCATACGAAATCTTCACGGGTTTGCAGGATGAGGACGAGGGTATCATGCTGCCTAAATCTGTAAGCAAAGGCAAGATTGTGAAGACCATTCTGGATGGAGGATTGAAGCGATACGACTTCCAGTTTGTGAACAAGCGAGGCTATAAGATTACGGTTGAGGGATTGAGCGAGAAGTTTAATCCTGAATACTGGAACTATGCCAAGCTGATTTCCGGTGTGCTGCGCTACCGTATGCCTATCGAACATGTCATCAAACTCGTTTATCAGCTCCAGCTTACTTCAGATAACATCAATACCTGGAAGAAAGGTGTTGTGACAGCCCTGAAGAGATATCTGAAGGATGGTAGCTTGATGAAACTTTACGATGATAGCGATTCCGAATCCTAATCCCCAAGATAGAAACTGATATAAACTATGCTTTTCCGTAGTAAGATATACTTGAAGAATGTCCGTTTCCATGCATATCACGGCGTTCTGCCACAGGAAACCCAGGTGGGCAACGATTATGTGGTGAATCTGGATGTGAGCTATGATTTCTCCAAAGCCATGGAAACTGATGAACTGGCTAGAACCCTCAACTATGCAGAACTCTATGAACTCGTGAAACAGGAGATGGAGATACCTAGCAAACTGCTGGAACATGTAGCCGGAAGGATAGGAAAGCGCCTCTTTGCAGAATATCCGACTATTCAGAAAATACAACTCGCCATTACCAAAGTTAATCCTCCTTTTGGAGCAGATTGTGACGGCGCAGGGGTAGAAGTTGTATTAACAAATGATAAAACTTTATAGTAGATTTAGGTTTTCTGATACAAAAGTAGTAATTTTGCAAAATCATCAGAAAGATATGTTGAAGAAAATAACACTCATATTGACCCTATTGTGTATGTTGGTGCTGACAGCGACAGGCGCCAACCGCCGTTTCACGCTCGTTATCGACCCAGGTCATGGCGGTCATGATGTGGGTGCACTTGGTGCTATTGCCAAAGAAAAGAATATCAATCTCTCTGTGGCATTGCAGTTTGGCAAATATGTTGAGCGCAATATGCCGGATGTGAGAGTTATCTATACCCGCAAGACGGATGTCTTTATTCCTCTGAAAGAGCGTGCCAACATTGCTAACCGCGCCAATGCCGACCTGTTTATCTCGGTACATACCAATGCGCTGCCAGCCGGTAAGATAGCCCGCGGTTTTGAAACCTATACGCTCGGTATGCACCGTGCCAAGGATAATCTCGATGTGGCTATGCGAGAGAACTCCGTTATCTCGATGGAGAAGGGCTATCAGCAGACGTATCAGGGTTTCGACCCGCGATCTTCTGAGAGTTACATCATCTTCGAGTTTATACAGGGTAAGAATATGGAGAGAAGCGTAGAACTGGCGCGCAATATCCAGCGAAAGGTATGTTCCGGTGCTAACCGTCCAGATAAGGGTGTGCATCAGGCAGGATTCCTGGTTCTCAGAGAAACCTCGATGCCTAGCTGTCTGATAGAGCTCGGTTTCATCACTACTGCCGATGAAGAAAGACTGCTCAATGATGCCAGCCGGGTGGATGATATCGCCCGAGGCATCTACGAAGGCTTTGCGCAATATCGCAATAAATACGATAAATCCATCTCGGTTCCTTATCGGGCTGCGGATACAGAATCGGTGCCGGTTGCCAAGATAGTTTCTGATACGAAGCAGGAGAAGGACGAGCGCCGTGCTGAGGAGGCGGATACTGCGCCGAGAAGAACGGTGAAGCAGGTGGAAACCAGAGCAACAAAGGCTAAAACGGTTCAGCAGAACAGAAGACAGAACCAGCAGGATAAGCCGGCTCAGCAGAGCAGACAGACGCAGCAGAACAGACAGAACCAGCAGAACAGAACTGTAGCTCAGAACAAGCCGGCACAGCAGAAAGCCAATGTAGCCGATGCGCCTGTCTTCAAGCTTCAGATATTTGTCAGCAACCGCACGCTCCGCAAGGGCGATGCCCATTTTAAGGGCGAAACCGGTTATGACAGTTATCCGGAAGGCAATATGGTGAAATATACGATGGGAGCCTCTACCAACTACAATGAGATTTTCCGCTTGCGCAAGACGCTTGCCGAGAAGTTCCCGGAAGCTTTTATCATAGCTTTCAAGAATGGAAAGAAATATGATGTGAATCAGGCTATACGTGAGTTCAAACAGAACAGAAACCGCTGATTGACCTGAATAAGGATAAGATATAAGCACGAATATATAAAGAGATAAATATGAAGCTAACAAAAGAAATCAAGATAGCTCTTGTAGCTATTGTCGGTATTTTGGTTATGTATTTCGGAATCAATTTTCTGAAAGGCATGAATCTGTTCTCTACCAACAATACCTATTTTATAACGTTTGATGACATCCAGGGACTGGGTGCCTCTACGCCTATTTATGCGGATGGTTATAAGGTAGGTACCGTGGATGGTTTGGAATATGATTACAAGGAGAATGGTCCTATCAAAGTAAAGGTGGATATTATCAAGGATTTGAGAATCCCGCAGGGCAGTAAAGCCGAAATAGTAAAAGACCTGATGGGTAACCTGCAGGTGAATCTGCTTCTGGCAAACAATCCGCGCGAAAGAGTAGAACCGGGTGGTATCATTCCGGGTGCTGTAAACGGAGGCATGATGGATAAGGCTGCCAACCTGGTTCCGGTAGTGGAAAAGATGTTGCCTAAGTTGGATTCTATCCTTACCAGCGTGAATGCGCTGCTGGCTGACCCGGCTCTGGCTGCTTCGCTGCATAATGTGGAAACCATCACAAGCAACCTCACCGTTTCTACACGTGAACTGAATACCCTGATGGCAGGACTCAACAAGCAGGTTCCGGGTATGATAGGAAAGGCAAATGGCGTGCTGGATAATACCAACCGCCTCACAGCTAATCTGGCCAGTCTTGATGTGCAGGGCACTTTGAACAAGGTGAACCAGACTTTGGAGAGTGCTCATCAGTTTACTGAGAAGCTGAACAGCAACCAGGGCAGCCTCGGATTGCTGATGAACGATACCAAGCTGTACGACAATCTGACGTCAACCATGAGTCATGCCGACTCCTTGGTTATCGACTTGAAGGCACATCCGAAACGCTATGTCCATTTCTCTGTTTTCGGCAGAAAAGACAAGTAAAAAGAGTCCGAGCTAAATAAATTTAGTCTAAATAAGATTCGGTATGTTTCACGCCCCGAAATGACTCGCAAACTGTTTGTTTGTTAGCCGTTTCGGGGACGTTACATTATTGTTTCACTGAATTTCAGTCTGCTATATTTGTATTTTAGGCAAGTGTTTGGTATTCAGTAATTTAAAGACTATCTATTAAAATGTTTTAAATAAGGGGATTTGCATTTCTCCTATTTTTTTTGTAACTTTGCACGTGATTTCGCATCTTTTGGTGCGTCCCGTCATTTGTGAATTAAAATATTAATAATATAAGTAATCAATGTTAGCAAGTCCAAAAGCCCTCTGGGACAACAGCCTTTTACTCATAAAGGACAGTGTAACAGAGCAGCAATATAACACATGGTTCAAGCCAATCGTCTTTGAATCGTACAAGCCGTCGACAAAGACTTTGTTGGTGCAGGTTCCGAGTCCGTTCGTATACGAGTACTTGGAACAGAACTTTGTTGACTTGTTAAGTAAGGTGCTGCATCGTAATTTTGGTGAAGGAATCCGTCTCACTTATCGTGTTGTAACCGATAAGGAGCATAAGCTTTCTCAAGATATAGAGGCAGATCCAGACGATGCTGATATGGCAAAGCAAACTCGTGAGCGTGCCCAGCAGACGGCTGCCCAGCCTGCCGCTCCCCAGCAGCAGGAAGACATTGATACACAGTTAGACCCGAAGCTTACTTTCAACAATTATATGGAGGGTGACAGCAATAAGCTGCCTCGTTCCGTAGGATTGTCTATTGCCGAACATCCCAATACCACCCAGTTTAACCCAATGTTCATTTACGGACCTTCGGGTAGCGGTAAGACGCATCTGGTGAATGCCATCGGCCTGAAAGCGAAGCAGATGTATCCTCAGAAGCGTGTGCTCTATGTGAGTGCCCGTCTTTTCCAGACCCAGTATACTGATGCCGTGCTCCATAATGCGAGCAATGATTTCATCAACTTCTATCAGTCTATCGATATGCTGATTGTGGATGATATCCAGGAGTGGGCTGGTAAGGCGAAGACGCTGAATACCTTCTTCCATATCTTCAACCACCTTTTCCGCAACGGAAAGCGTATTATCCTGGCGTGCGACCGCCCTCCGGTAGAGTTGAAGGATATGCCAGACCGTCTGCTCACCCGTTTCTCTTGCGGTCTGGTCTGCGAGTTGGAGAAGCCGAATATCCAGTTGTGTGTGGATATCCTGAGCAATAAGATCCGTCGTGACGGTTTGAAGATTCCGGTAGATGTCATCTCTTTCATCGCCCAGACCTGTAACGGAAGTGTGCGCGATTTGCAGGGAGCCGTCAATGGTCTTCTGGCTTATAGCATCGTTTATAACAGCAGCATTGATATCCGTCTTGCCGAGCGCGTCATCAAGCGTGCGGTGAAGGTGGATGATAAGCCGCTCACCATCGATGACATCGTAGAAACGGTTTGCCATCATTATAATGTAACGGTTACTGCCGTGAACAGCAAGAGCCGTAAGCGTGATTATGTCGTGGCTAGACAGGTAACGATGTATCTGGCACAGAAATATACCAAAATGCCTGCTTCGAGAATCGGCAAACTCGTTGGTAATCGCGATCATAGCACAGTTATCCACAGTTGTTCAAAAGTGGAAGAAAGACTGAAGATTGATGCTGGATTCAGCGATGAACTGGTTAGTATCGAAAACGGATTAAAGGTGAAAAGGGCATAAAGGATGTGCTTTTCGCTGATAGGATAAGTTTAAGCGCGGAACCTTGGTATAGTGGTTCTTGTTTATATAAATGAAATAAAGGAAGCCTGGCAAGTTTGTTTTTGCCTTGGCTTCCTTTTTCCGTCTATAAACTGTTAACTGTAAACTATCAACTCTTTTTCATCATCTTCTTCCATTTAAAGTATCCGGCTACGGCGATGATGACGTAGAGACCGTAAAGTCCTGCCTTGAATGGGATGCCTTTGACGATATAGAGATAGAAGCAAACGCCATCTACGATAATCCAGAAGAACCACTGCTCGATATATTTGCGTGCCAGCGCCCAGAGACCCACAAAGCTCAGGGCATTAGTGAAACTGTCTTGCAGAGGAACTGTAGAGTTGGTGAAAGTTATCAGTATATAATAGGTGATGCCCCAGGCTGCCAGGAAGAACAAAAGAGTAGGGAGATAGAGCGACTTCTTCATATAGGTGATCGGAAGTTCTTCTTTCTCCTTCTGGTTGTGCTTCTTGCCATATTTCCATACTGCATAACCATATATACCGGCTATCGTATAGTAGACCGCCATACCCGCATCGCCGTAAAGACCATGACTCCAATAGAGCCATACGTCCAGGGCAGGCATGATGATGCCTACCAGCCAGAGCCAGATACTGGCACGGTACTCCAACAGGATATAAACCAGTCCGAGTACCGTGGTAAAGATGTCTAAACCATGTGATGCAATATAATCCATCATGATGATTTCTGATTAGAACTTCAATGTAAGATGCGTCATCCAGGTGGTATCTGCCATCGGGATGTAGGCTATCTGCTTGAATCGTTTGTCCAATGTATATCCGTAACCGATAGCATTGCCCCAGGTGAATGCGCTGGCTGCATAGTGGCGGTTGAAGATATTGTTGATGTCCACACCGAAGCTTACCTCCTTGATGCCGAGTGCCTTGGTTACCTTAGCGCTGTAGTTCAGGCTCAGGTCGCTCTGTGAATAGCATGGCAGCGAGAAGTCGCGGTCTTCTGTGTTGGTAATATACTGGCGACTTACAAAGTTGGTGTGCCAGGTAGCTGAGAAACCGGCATAGTGGATATCGATGAATCCGTTCAGGATAGCTGATGGAGAATAAGAGAGGGTTGAGTTGTCGTAATGTACTACGCCTGGCTTCGTATCGTCTTCCCAGTTGCTTACAAACTCATCAAAGTCCTTAATCTTGTTCTTGCTCAAAGCGGCATTTCCTTCTACAGACAACCATGACAATGGTGCCCAGCCGGCTGTCAGCTCTACGCCCATACGGTAAGAATCCTTGATGTTGGTGGTCAGCGCCTCGCCGATGTCACTCAACTGTCCGGTCTGAGCCAGCTGGTTGTCATAATCCATATAGTAGAAGTTGGCGCCTGCGTGCCAGTTGTCGCTCTGATACTGATAGCCGAACTCAACATCGAGCAGCTTCTCCTCTTTAGGGAATGGATAGTTGAAGTTGTCGGTAAAGTTATTGCGCTCTGGCTCGCGGTTGCTGTAGGCTACAGATGCGTATGCCTTGTGGCCATCCCTGTTGAAGCTGATACCTGCCTTAGGGTTGAAGAAGTTGTACTTCTCGTTGATGTTCAGCTCCTGGTTCTTGTAGCTGCCATCTGCCTGGGCGATAAATTTATCGTTGATACCGTCGGTCTTGTATTCTACACGGCGATACTGCAGGTCAGCGAAGGCATTCCAGTAGTCTGCAAAGCGATAGCTTGCCTTGACGAAGGCGCTGTAGTCATACTTGTGGGCATCAGAATCATAGTACTTATACTTTCCGTTGCTGCCTAAGAATTTCTTCTCGGCATCCTGGTTGGCGATATAAGTAAGGTATCCCCAGTGGTTGCCGCGGAACTGCTGCAGGTTCAATCCGCCGATAACATCCCAGTGCTCATCCTTGTAGTTGGTATTGTATACCATGCCGTAGGTATGCTGGGTGAGTCCCTTCTTGCGGATGAAGTCAGACTTCTTGATGAAATTACCTTCTGCATCATAGTAAACGAGTCCGAACTTGGCAAACTTGGCGTTGTTCTTAAACTCCTTGTAGTAGCCGTAGCCATAGGTATAATGCAGTGAGAGGCTGTGGCTCCAGTGGCTGCTTGGTGTCCAGGTAGCCGAAAGGATGTTGTGGTTCTGATAGAAGTTATCAGTTGTCTTGTCCCATTTGCTTCCGTCGCGCAGGGTATAAGGAGTGATGGTATAATCGCCCTTGCCGTTGCGAACCATATCGCCTGTCAGCACGTTAAACTTATCCAGACCTGCCTTATACATATCTTTATAAGTGCGGATGCCATCCTCAAGGAGGGTGAAGTTAGAGTTGTAATCTCCGCCCAGCACTCCGTTCCAAGCCTGACCGGTCTTCTCGAAGTTGCCGATGTTCTTGTAGCTTACCTTGAAGTTATCGTCCAGCCAGGTCAGTCCGCCATAGTAAGAACCTGAGCGGCCTGCTGTGCCGTCTACATAACCGTCGGTAGCTGTCTCGTGATAAGCACCGTCAAAAATCAGATGCTTGCCGAGCAGACCTGTAGAGAAGCTGGCGCCTGTATGATAGGTATTGTAAGAACCGAAAGAGCCGGTAACTTCTGCAGTAGGGGTGAGCGAAGGATCAGCTGTAGCCATAGAGATGCTTCCACCGAAGGCACCGTCGCCATTGGTAGAAGAGCCTACGCCGCGCTGTACCTGGATGCTGCCCAGGAGCGAAGAATAACTGTTCATGTTAGCCCAGAAAACGGTCTGGTCTTCCGGTGAGTTGAGAGCCACTCCGTCGAGTGTTACATTGATGCGGCTTCCGGCAGCGCCACGAATGCGCATATAGGTAGTACCGGTGCCGATACCGTTCTCACTCCAGGCGAGGATGCCCGGTGTACGAGAAAGGAGAAATGGCAATTCCTGACCTGAGCAAGAGAATTGTTTGAGTTCTGATTTCCTGATGTTAGCCACGGCGTATGGAGCTTCCTTTGCGGCACGTACGCCTTTTACAATCACTTCATTCAAATTCTGCACCTTCAAGGTGTCGATTTTTGTCTGTGCCAGTGCAGCCTGGCTTGCCAAAGAGCAAAACGCTACACTGAGTGCAATCCCGTTGAATCTTTTCATTTATTTAAATTAAAAACATCATATAAGGGGGGAATGTGCCTTATTTTCCTACGCCAGCATTACCTGGTTCAGGTCGATGGGTATATTCTCAGCATCCGCTTTTTTCTCTTTTCCGGCGGTAGCACCCCTTAGTTAGCTCTCTGCTAACCGGGTGCAAAGGTACAAATAAATTTTAATCCCGCAAAATTTACGTAGATTTTTACTATATTTGTGTCCTTTTATCATTCTTTTTTCTTATATTTGCAGTCGGATTGCTGTTATTCGCAGTCTTGACAGTCTGCTTTCTCTTTCTCCTGATGATGAGCAGCTTTATTCTTCCTGGCAATATCTTTATCGGGCTATCGGTATGTGCAACAAGTCGCTGGATATGATTGATTTACAGTCAGTACGGCTTACCGATACCTCAGCGAAGTCTTGCCTTCAATGGCAAGTTGGTTCAGAATAAAGGATATGAGGCAATGGAATAGCCAAAAACTCTTCACCCGATAGCTCGAATCCCCTTTATATAAAGGTGTTGCGGAGGGTGAAGAGTTTTTCTTAACTCTTCACCTCTCTTCACCCACTCTTCACCTCTCGAATCCCCTTTATATAAAGACATTCCCAGCGATTGGGTGAAGAGTGAAGAGTAAAATCAATTTTTCTTCATCTTTTCTGATATCAGCCGTAACCGGTGTGATATTTCGGTTATTTAAAAACCTGGCAAACCGGTTTTCGTTCGCTGTTTGGCTCAGACAGCCCACTGTTCTTCCTATCGCTAGTCTGCTGTTCTAGTTTCACTCGTCAGCTGTTCTAGTTTCGCTAGTCTGCTGTTCCCGATAAAGAAAACTATTTTTTTTCTTTTTTAATATCACTTTTTTCCTTTTTCTACCCTCTTTTCAAAATAAAATTTGTACTTTTGCATGCATATTAAGACGATAAAACAGTAATCTTGGCAGATGCCAAATACAAAAATAAGAACGAAATGGATACATTATATTTATTGCAGTTCGCCTGTTTTCTATTTATGCTCGTCAATATCCTCATCCTGGGTATTACCCGTCTGCACATGAAGTGGATGAACCGGCGATATGAAGTGTCACGATGGCTGATTATCGGAGCCATGGTAGGATTGGCCATACAATTTCTCATGCAGATGCTTCTGGGCTTCCGGGCTCAAGACGCTGCTGTGGGAGCCGTTTTCAACATTCTGGTCTATCCCCCTTGCTTTTCGCTCATCTCTATTGGCATTTACAATATCGAGGCAACGCATGCCAACCGCCGGAAGATGAGCATCGTTTGCGCCAGCATTTATGCCGCCATATTGGCTGCCTTCTGCATCGGCTTTATCCAGAGCGGAAACTTCCATATCGGCAGCTGGATTTATGTGATGATAGTCCTGTTCGCCTTCAGCGTAGCCTATTGCATCTATATGATAATAGTGGAAATCAGAAAGCGCAGAAGGATGCTGGAGGTGATGGCTGGTTATGATATCCTGCCTTATGTGAGATATGCGCGAGCCAGTGTGTTCATGGTCTTTTTCCCTGCAGTAGCCCTGCCTTTTGCAGTCCTTTCCACCAAATCTCTATATGTAATCGGACCTCTGGGACTGCTTGCTGTCTTTTTCTTCACGCTCAGTTTCATGGCTTTGGGCTATAATTACGTGCCTACCGAAAAACTCTTGGATAAGGAGGAAGAAGAGGAGGCTGCCATGGAAAGTGTGGAAGACAATGCCTGTTTAGAACTGCAGGATGAAGAACTTGAAAATAAGAAAGAAACTTTACAATCACAGCGTTCAGAAAGACGGCAGAAGATTATCCGTGAGAAGTTGGATGAATGGTGTGCTACCAAGGGTTATAGGGATACGTCGCTGAATATGATTACCCTGGCACGTTCGTTGAATATCAACAGATACGAGTTGTCGCGCTACCTCTCATCCTGTCTCAATACCACCTTCCGCCCCTGGCTTGCCGAGGTGCGTTTTGAGGCTGCCAAGAAGATGATGTTGGATAACCCCGACTTCGGTAATGACATCATTTCTGCCGAGTGCGGCTTCTCTTCCCGTACCCATCTCTACCGTATGTTCAAAGAGAAAGAAGGCTGCTCTCCTACGGCTTGGAGAGAGAAAAACTGTTAAAAAGTATGTATTAGGTGTCTCCTTCCCCCACGAAGGAGACACCTTTTTTGTAGGAATGCGACACCAATGTGGGGGAATGCGACACCTTGTTTCAAAGAAAAACACTATCTTTGCACCATGAAAAGTATAATAGAATCATTAGCCAAAGAAGAACAGGCTATCCTGATAGTAGCTTTGTTTCTCCTCATTTATGTTGGCATCATGATTAATGTCATGGTGAGGGAATACAGGACCTATCTTGATGATCACCCGATGTATCATTTCAGTTTGGGTGATTTCATCATGAGAGGGCGTTTCTATATCTGCCTCATTCTCGGCGTAGTGTTTATCACGTTCGTGTGTCTGGTAGTCAGCCTGATGGCAATCAGTATTCAGTAATTTCTTGATAAAATATAATAACAAAATATGGTGTGAAATTATATCAAGCCAGTGGTTAGCGTCATGGAAATGGAAACCACTGCCATCCTCGCCCAGATTCTCTATCGTACCCCCCACCAGGCAGCACCTTTGCTGCTTGGTGCATAAAAAAGCTCCCGATGCGTATGGCACCGTTTTCTATGTGTCACTGTGATAGGTGGGTTCCAGAACTACCACCATATTTTTTCGAAACTTTTCTCCTGTTTTCTTTGCACTTTCAAAATAAAAGCTTATCTTTGCAGACAAATAGAAGTAGAACTTTTAAATGGATAAATATGGCTTTAAAAATTAAAACTCGTGAAGAAGCAATTGCTGTATTACGAGACATGGTTAAACGTAAAAGAGAAATGGAGGCAAAGGCTCAAATAGACTTTGCTAAAGCACGTAAGGAGGCTGCAAACTGCTATGCAGGCCTTTAACTTAACGCGCCTCAATTTTCATTCTCCTTATAAGGTCTGGATAGATAATGGCTCATATAAGTTCTTGACAGATTATGGTGTTCAGTATCGAATAGAATTTGTTGAAAATAATAATATCTGGGAGGATGAAAAAGCGTATGAATTCGGTATTCTCAATGAAAACAAGAAGAATTCTCCTAATGATTCTAAAGTAAAAGAGACTATACAAAGTATTATTGAAGAGTTCTTTCTCACGAATCCGGACATTCTTTTATATCAATGTGAAACGGGTGATAGCAGACAGGCTATGCGAGCTCGTCTTTTTACCAGATGGTTTAACGAATTCGATAAACGAGATCGGTTTTGTGTCAAGGTTTCTATTCTTAGAGATGAAGAAGTTGACAATTACATAGCTATTATAGTTCAAAAGAGTAATCCTAAATTGACTGACATTCTTCGAGATTTTGATGAGTTTATCGGTTTCTTTGATACAAAGCCCGAATAAAAGCGGTAAGTGAGATACAGACAAACGGAATCTCTATCATAATTCCTAATCTTTGTTTTCCAATTGCAAATTTACGATTATTTTTCCAAACCGCCATGCTTTTCCTTTTTTTTAATGAGCTAGAAAGAATCTTACGGATGGTCTTATGCTCCTCTTGAAATAAATGATGTAATAAAGTTGGTTAAAAATGTAGTAAATGCTTGTTTGCTTGTTGTTTTTTTAGTATCTTTGCGATGAAAAATAAAACTCAAGTGTGGAAAATGTGGAGAAATTCACAAAAGAAGTATCAGAAATGTGCAAACTTACACATTTTCCGCACTTTAACGATGGAGGTGCTAAAAAATGTTTAATAGAATAATTATTCAAGAATTACAACAATGGAGAGCTAAAAAAGACCGTAAGCCATTGATTATGCTGGGCGCTCGACAAGTAGGAAAGACTTCTGTACTTCAGAAGTTCGGAGAAGAATATTTTGAGCATTGCGCATATTTTAGTCTCAATGAAGAAGAGGGAGTCTGCGATATCTTTCGCAAGACCAAGAACCCGCTGCAAATCATCGAGCAATTGTCATATCTTACTTCAGAACCTATTTTGCCTCAGAAGACTTTGCTTATTCTTGATGAGATACAAGACTGTCCGGAAGCCATTAGCGCAATGAAATATTTCTGCGAAAAGACGCCGGAATATGTTGTGGCTTGTGCTGGTTCTCTTTTGGGGTTGGCTTTTGGTCATCAAGGCTTTTCGTTTCCTGTGGGTAAGGTTGACCATATAAAAATGTATCCTGTCACTTTTTCTGAGTTTTTGGAGCAGCGAGATGAAAGGCTTTACCAATATTATATGTCAATAGATAGCTTGGAACCTCTTCCTGACGTTTTTTTTGATAGACTTTCTCAGGCATTTACTGCCTATCGTATATCTGGTGGAATGCCAGCTGCGGCTATGAAGATGATAGAAAAGGATCTGAGTGGCGTGGAAACAACTCTACGTAATATCTTGCAAGATTATTCCTTGGACTTTGTGAAGCATGCTACGCCTTTACTGGCTAATAGGATTTCGCATGTTTGGAAGTCTTTGCCGTCACAGTTGGCTAAGGAAAATAGAAAGTTTGTTTATCAGCTGGTTCGTCCTGGTGCAAGAGCGAGGGAATATGAGGATGCTCTTACATGGCTTAAAAATGCGGGATTGATATATAAGGTAAGCTTGTGCTCTACTCCGCAAGTTCCTTTGAAATCGTATGAAGATTTGAGCATCTTCAAGATTTATAGTCTTGATGTGGGATTATTGAGAGTGCTTGCTGATTTGAGTCCTGAGGCTTATCTGGTTGATAATCCTATATTTAAAGAATATAAGGGCGCTTTGGCAGAGAATTATATTCTTCAGAGTCTAGTGGCTAATGGCGTTAATTGTTCCCATTATTGGGCTTCGGGTAATAAAGCAGAAGTGGAATTTATTGTTCAGCGTGGTTTGGAAGTTGTTCCGGTGGAAGTGAAGTCGGGTATCAGTGTCACGGGGCGTAGTTTGATAGAGTATAACAAAAGGTACTCACCTGGTTTGCGCATCAGATATTCGATGCTTAATCTCAAGAGGGATGATTCCTTTATCAACATCCCTCTTTTCCTGGCTGATAGAACGGAGAAACTGATTTTTAAATAATTTTTAATGAGAAAAAAGATATATGGGTGAAGAGGGGTGAAGAGTGGGTGAAGAGATAAAGAAAACTCTTCACCTCCCGAAACCCCGATAAACAGAGGGGTTACGGGCGAGAAGGTGAAGAGTGAAGAGATAAATCGGGATTGCTTAAATAGACAGAGAATTAAAAATTGTATTTTTCTCCTAGCATTTTATGGATAGTCTGAATGAGAATGTGGAAGGCTGGCTGTGCCATGGCACCATGACCACATCCGCCCAATTCGTAAAGCTGGGTGTCTGGGCGTCCTATCAGATTCATCATGCGCCACATATATGCATTTTCTTCATAACGGCCAAATAGTTCTATGTTGCGATCGCCTGTTATCAACACCAAGGGAGCTGCATCCTTGCGAACATGATAGAGTGGGGCATACTTGTCGATAGTTGGTTGCAGATTATCGATGCCGTTCATCTTGCGATAAGCAAAATGGCTAATCATCTGACCGCTGAATGGAATCAGACCGGCAATGTTGTTGGCATCAACTCCATAACGTGAAAGCCAAGTCTTATCTAATCCTAACATGGTTGTAATATAGCCGCCGGCAGAATGTCCCGAAACAAATATTTTCTTTGCATCTCCACCATATTGACTGATATTTTGGAATACCCATGCCAATGCAGCTGCACAATCATCTAGGCATTCGTCTGTTTTTACCTTGGGAAGTAAACGGTAGTTTACACTTACTACAACAAAGCCTTGTTTCTTCAGCAGTTCGGGAATCTCTTTTTGTCCACTGGTCAATCCGCCTCCGTGATACCACACTACTACAGGTGAGTTTTTTTTTCTCTTGTCATAACAGATGTCGAGTTTGCAACGTTCTTTGATATAAGTATCTTTCCCATTCTTATATTGAATGTTGCTTGTTATCACTTCGTCAGAAGAAATGGACTTCTGCGCATTCACGTTCAAGACCATGAAAGTCATGAATATCATCCAAAAAACCTTTTTCATAAGTTGCTTTTGTTTAAATTATCTGGTATTTAAAAAGATATTTGCAAATGTATACATAAATAAAGTAAATAGCAAATTTTGAAGAAATAATGTGATAATATTAACACAAATTAAACAGGTAGTTTAGAATTCTCCTTAATAATTGTATCTTTTACCATTATAAATCTACCACTTATTTTTAGAACTATGAAAAATGTAAAGTCCTGATAATCAAATGCAGTTGTAAAAATAGGTGGTCATTTTCACCACTTAATTATTTAATCAACCAACAAATATCAGACATTTTATATACTTTTGCAAACGGAAACCAATCATGGATGGGTTCCCGACTATCAGACAACAATTTTAAACATAAATGAGAATAACTAAAGTTTAAATTATGAGAAAATCAAAAAGTAATGCGATGTTGCGAGGACTAGCAGCCTCAGCACTCGTCCTAATGGTCTCGGCGACAGCTTGGGGACAGAAGGTGAAGATTACGGGTACTGTAATCGACAATACCAATGAACCCGTTATCGGAGCTTCGGTTCTGGAGAATGGTACCAAAAATGGTGTTGCTACAGACCTGGATGGTCACTTCACCATCGAAGTACAGCCAGGTGCCAGACTCAAAATTTCTTATATAGGTTATAAGAATAAGGAAGTGAAAGCTTCTAACGGCGTACAGATTATGCTCGAAGAGGAGTCTAATATGCTCAACGAAGTGGTGGCTATCGGTTATGGCTCTGTCAAGCGTAAGGATGTAACTACTGCCGTATCCAGTGTGTCAGCCAAAGACCTTGATACCCGTCCTATCGTATCTGCCGCAGCAGGTATGCAGGGAAAGGCAGCCGGTTTGCAGATTTCGCAAGCCAACGGTCAGCCAGGTGCTTCACCAACCATACGTGTGCGTGGTACCACCTCTTTAAATGGTAGTAATGATCCGCTCTATGTAGTAGATGGTGTGCCAATGACCAATATCGACTTCCTGGCAGCTGATGATATTGATAATATCCAGGTGTTGAAGGATGCCTCTTCTGCTGCAATCTATGGATCCCGTGCAGCCAATGGTGTCATCATTATCGGTACAAAGCAGGGTAAGGCTGGCGTAGCCAAGGTATCTCTGAATGCACATTATGCATTTAATACTGTACGTGACAACCAGGAATCTCTCAATGCGGCTCAGTATAAGGAGCTGATGGATGAAATCGGTCTTGTGAAACTGCCTGAAGGCTTGAAAGACCAGACCGACTGGAAAGACGAGGTGTTCCGTACGGGTAATGTACAGGACTACCAGCTCTCTATCACCAATGGTACTGATAAACTGAGATACTTTATCTCGGGTGGCTATACAGGCGAAAATGGTGTTATCAAGAAGTCAAGCTATCAGCGTTACAACTTCCGAGCATCTGTAGAGAACGATATACGTAAGTGGTTGCGACTCAATGCCAGTGTAACTTATTCTGATTATACCAACAAGGGTACAGGTATCATTTCGGGTGCCGGTTCTAACCGAGGCGGCGTAGTAACCGCTATCGTCAATACGCCAACCTATGCACCGGTATGGAATCCGGAGAATCCTAGCCAGTTCTACAACAACTTCTATGGCGTGAATATTACCTCGCCAGCAGAGAATATCGCCCGTACTCAGAATAATAAGTCGGCCTACAACCGATTGTTGGCAACCGGAAAGGCTACTGTCACCTTTATGCCTGAACTGACTTATAATACATCTCTCTCGTTCGACCGTACACAAGGAACAACCACCAACTTCCTTGACCCGATATCTACTACCGTCGGCCGTCAGGAATTCGGAACAGGATATGATGGTAGAAACATCAGCAGCGTTATCGTATGGGACAATGTATTAAACTATAAGAAGGCATTCGGAAAGCACAGTCTGGATGCGATGGCTGGTAGTTCCTGGACACAGAGCAAGTGGAGCCAGAACTATATCAACGGTAGCAACTATGCCAACGATCTGTTCCCAACCTTGAATGCAGCCAACAAGATTTCCTGGACAGGAACCGGTTCATCAGCTTCTGATTGGGCTATTCTCTCTACATTCGCCCGTTTGCAGTACAACTGGAATGATACCTATATGGTAACCGCCAATATGCGTGCCGATGGTTCTTCCAAGTTGGCACCGCATCACCGTTGGGGCTACTTCCCATCATTCTCTGGTGCCTGGCGCGTAAGCAATGAGAAATTCATGAAAAATATCAAGTGGATTGACGACTTGAAGATTCGTGGAGGCTGGGGACAGACCGGTAACCAGAGCGGATTGGGCGATTACAGCTATCTGGCAAGATACAATATCAATCGTGTGCAGTGGTTTGGCGAGGGAAATGATGCCAATTCTACTCCTACTTTCTCACAGGGCAACCTGAGCAACCCTGAACTGACTTGGGAAACAACAACCCAGACCAATATAGGTCTCGACTTGACCGTACTGGGCAACCGCCTCACCTTCTATGCTGATTACTATTATAAGAAGACCAAGGATATGTTGATGAACATCACCTTGCCGACAGGTGGTGCTGCTGCAAGTAACCTGACCTATAATGGCGGTTCGATGATCAACAAAGGCTGGGAGTTTGCCATCTCTTCACAGAATCTGACAGGCGCCTTGAAGTGGAATACAGATTTCAACATCTCATTCAACAAGAATAAGTTGGAGAGCCTGTCTCTGACTCAGGTATATTATGAAGCCACGACTACCGATTTCGTCAACGAACAGGTGGTTCGCAATACGCCAGGTAAGCCATTGGGCAGTTTCTGGGGATATGTAGCAGAAGGTGTGGATCCCGAGACCGGTGATATGAAGTATAAGGACGTGACCGGTGATGGTCTGGTATCAGCCAGTGACCGTACTTATATCGGTGATCCGAACCCAGACTTCACCTTCGGTTTGACCAATACCTTCTCTTATAAAGGCTTGAATCTCAGTATTCTTATCCAGGGAAGCTATGGCAACGATATCTACAACGTTTCACGTATGGAAACCGAAGGAATGTATGATGGTAAGAACCAAAGCACCAAGGTGCTTGCTCGCTGGAGGGTTCCTGGTCAGATTACCGATGTGCCAAAGGCTAAGTGGGATATCCGCAACTCAACCTACTTCGTAGAAGATGGCAGTTATCTCCGTGTAAAGGATATTTCTCTCTCTTACGATGTGCCTCGCAAACTGATTTCACGCTTTGGTCTGACCCGTCTGCAGCCATACGTATCAGCAACCAACCTGCTTACCCTGACCGACTATTCAGGTATGGATCCGGAGGTTAACCAGTATGGCAACAGTGGTAGTGTGCAGGGCATCGACTGGGGTACATATCCACTCAATAAGAGTGTAGTATTAGGTGTAAAAGTAGAATTCTAAACATCGACAACAATGAAAACATATCATACAATCAAGACATTGGCGCTCGGTGGCATCGCAATGTTCTCTTTGGCAAGTTGCTCTCTCGACTATGAGCCATTATCAGAGCCATCAGAAATAACACAGGGCGGTCAGACTGAGACCTCAACAGCCGTATTGAAGGACAAGGCTGCTGCTGATGCACAGCTCAAATCGCTCTATGAGTTGTTCCGCAACCGTCAGGAGCATACCCATCTCGACTATCTTCTGATAGGCGATTCACATAGCGACAATGCTTATGCCGGAACTACCGGTGCAGAGGTGGTACCTTATGAAACCAACTCTATCGATGCCAGCAACTCGGTATTGAGCCGTGACTGGAACCGCTATCTGGATGATATCGCCCAGGCAAATGTGCTGATCAATGGTGTTGAGCAATTGAAGGAGAATGGTCAGATATCAGAAGCAGAATATCATTCCTATAAGGCACAGGGCGAAATCTTCCGTGCCCTGATGATGTTCCGAATGGCTCGTCTGTGGGGTTCTTTCCCTGTCATCACGACTATCGCCAAGACCATTACATCCGAGAATATCAATGAGGTATATCCTACCTATTATCCACCTCGCAAGACGCCGAAGGAATGTTATGAGCAGATTATTGCCGACTTGACGGATGCTGAGCAGTATGCACCGGATAATGACAATTCCGACCGCACCAAGATGACCAAGACCGTAGCTCAGGCTATGCTTGCCAAGGTTTATGCCGAAAAGGAAGTGCAGGATTATGACAAGGTAATCGCTTATGCCGACAAGGTGATGAAGACAACCGGTGTAGAGCTGGAAGACAGTTATGAAACTCTTTGGGGCTATGATGAGACTGCGAAAGACTGCATGAAACGCAATACCAAAGAAGGTATTCTGGAGGTGCATTGGACAACCGGTAGCGGAAACTGGGAAACCTGGATGTACGGCCGTCAGTTAGACAACTGGGATTATTACTTTACCTGGGCAAAGTGGATTACTCCTTCACGAGACATCATCAATGACTTTGACAAGGAAGGTGATGAGGTTCGTAAGAATCAGGCTATCGTATATTATGCCTGTACCTGGAGCAACTATTATCCGGCTTCCAACTATCCGTTCATGTATAAGTTACGCTCTTCATACAATAATATTTACTGGCTTCGCCTAGCTGATATTATCCTGATGAAGGCTGAGGCAGAAGCCTATAAGGGCAATCTTGCCGAGAGTGCGAAACTCGTGAACCAGATTCGCAAGCGTGCCAAACTGAAGGAACTGACATCCGACAAGACTGGCAGCAAGGAATCTATGATAGAGGCTGTTCTCCATGAGCGCCGTCTGGAACTTGCCTTTGAGGGAGAACGCTGGTTCGACCTCTGCCGCAACAACAAGGTGGAGCAATATCTCAACGGAATAGACAACCGTGACAGCGGACGCATCAGACAGGTAAGACAGTTTGACGGCAACTCATACCTGTTGCCAATTCCACAGACCGCTCTTGACCAGAATACCAATCTAGAGCAGAATCCAGGTTACTAAGCTAACCTGGATAGCTTTCAACTCAAACCGTTATTAACAAATAATAGAAGAAACGAATATGAAATACTATAGCAGTAAACTGATGATGCTGGTCTGCGCAACAGCTTTCTCTGTGACAGCTTGTAGCAGCAGTAACTCATTCTCAGATCCTGTAGACTTTGATACTCCTAGTGAGGCACCAAATCCAGTACCGGCACAAGGAACAGCCAAAACTTTCATTACCACAGCCGATGGAGTCTATTCATTGGCACAGGGTGAGGTAAAGTTGTATAATGGAGTATCTATGGCACCAACCACCATCGAACTCGATTTAAATAAGAAGTATCAGACGATTGATGGATTCGGTTATGCCATCACTTATTCATCCTGCTATAATCTGATGCAGATGAACCCAGAGGCGCGTCTGGCTCTTTTGAAGCGCATTTACTCTACCACAGAGGGTTATGGCGTAAGTTATGCCCGTATCTCTTTGGGATGCAACGACTTTTCAAGTACAGAGTATACCTATTGCGACACGAAGGGCAGCGAGGCTGATCCTATCAGCAACTTCGCGCTCTATAGCGATGAGAACGATTATGTGATTCCTGTGTTGAAGGAGATTCTTGCCATCAATCCTAATCTGAAGATTATCGCTGCTCCTTGGACTTGTCCGAAATGGATGAAGGTGACAGACCTCAACACCAAGAACCCTAAGGATTCATGGACAGATGGTCATCTCAATCCTGATTATCGCGAGGTTTATGCCAAGTACTTTGTGAAGTTTATTAATGTGATGAAGGAGAAAGGTATCAATATCTATGCTGTTAGTCCTCAGAATGAACCATTGAACAAGGCAAACTGTGCATCTCTCTTTATGCCTTGGCAGGAAGAGGCTCCTTTCGTAAAGGAATTGGCAGCGCAGTTTAAAAAGAATAATCTGCAGACCAAGATTTATGTCTTCGATCACAACTACAACTATGACAAGATTGCTGATCAGGAAGATTATCCTGTGAAACTCTACAATGCTATCGGTGATAACTTTGAGGGCTCAGAGCTGGTTGTAGGTGCTGCTTATCATGATTATGGCGGCAATAACAGCGAGTTGACTGATATCCACAATCAGCGTCCTGACAAGGAACTGATATTCTCGGAAACCAGTATCGGAACCTGGAATAACGGACGTGACTTGAGTAAACGACTGATGGCGGATATGAAGAATGTGGCGCTCGCTACGGTAAACCAGAATTGCAAGGCTGTGCTTGTATGGAATCTGATGCTTGACAATAAGATGGGACCTAACCTGGATGGTGGATGCCAGACCTGCTATGGTGCTATTGATATCAATCAGAATGGCTACAACCAGTTGAGCTACAATTCTCATTATTACATCATCAACCACATGTCTAGTGTCGTTGCTCCTGGTGCGGTTCGCATTGGTAATACGTCCCGCACCGTTAATGACAGCAAGATTACACATGCTGAGTTTGTTAATCCTGATGGTAGTTATGCTGCTGTCATTATCAACGAGGGAGATGAGGCTAAGTCAATCAACCTCAGTGATGGAACTCATAATTTTACCTGCAATGTTCCTGCTAATGGTGTGATTTCTTGCAAGTGGAATAAGTAATCCATAAACTATAGTAAATGATTCATTAAAGATACGATCATTATGAAACATATCAGATATTATATCATGGCGTTGCTCGCCCTGCCACTGATGGCATCTTGCGGCGATGATGATTACAGTGCGCCTACTCCTGCCGGTAATCCAGTGATGAGTTATACGGCTCCTGCTGCAGCTGTATGGATGGGCGATGAAGTGGAGGTGAAAGTAAACTGCAAGGATGAGGGAGGCGTGGCTCTCTCTACCTTGAAAGCAAACCTCCTGTTTAGTGGGCAGAGTGTAGATGAAACTACCATCCGTACCAAGGAGGCTGGTGAATATACAGTCAAACTGAAAGTGCCTTATGCACAGAATGTTCCTGATGGAAAGGTAGATATTCAACTTACTCTGCAGAATGTATCAACCAAATCGAATACAGAGACCTTGTCGTTTGATATCAAGCGCCCTCACTTCAACAATCTGCAGTTTGTGAGTGCTGATGGTGTTAAATATGACATGACAGAGAAAAGCGACTTTGTTTATCAGGCTGTTCTTCCTAGCAGTCAGAAGACCTTCAAGGGATATTTTGCAACGAAGGATGGAAAGTTTGTCTTCGGTTCCAGCACAGGTAAGGATATCAGTTTGGGAGAAACAGGCAACTTCAACTTCACTTCTGAGAATATGAACGATGTAGTTGTCACTTTCGATGCCAAGAACTATACGGCTGGTCCTACCGATGTATTGCCGGTTACTGTCCTCGATTTTGCCGATTCTGATGCAGGCAAGACTTGGGTGGGTGATATCAAGCAAGGTGCTACCTGTAACCTTACTATCAACGGCAATAATCTGCCAGATGACTGGTATTATGACAGCGACTGGTTCCAGAAAGAAGCGGATGGAAGCTATACTTTCAAGGCTATTACCGGCAGATATACCGTTCTGGCAGACTTCACCCATAAGTCATTCCGCATCTGGACAATGAATGGAAGTGAGCCTATGTCACTGAATGGCGATGGTACTGGTGCCCTCTGGATCATCGGTAATGAAGGTGTCAACAAGCCAACCTGGGACGCTGTAAATCATGGCTGGTGGACAGGTGTTGACTCTGACGTCTGCCTCACTCCAATCAAGGATAAGGTATATCAGGTTACACTCACCGTTGGTAAGCAGCTCAGAGCTACTGACGTAAACTTCAAGTTCTTCGGTCAGGCTAACTGGGGTATTGAGTTCAAGGGTAAGGATAACAGCCATCTCATCTCAACAGAGAGCGAGGTATTCGGCATCGGTGACGGTAACGGTCACGACAACGGCAATGTTTATCTGAAAGATGGAGTAGAACTGAAGGATGGCGAGACATACGTTCTTACAGTTGACTTGACTGCCGGTGTAGACAAGGCAGTTCTCAAAGTAGAAAAGAAATAATATGTAGGTTTATAATTATTCATAAGCTTTTTAGGTTTTAGTTTAATAATTTAGGTATAAAGTTTTGTTTTAGGCTGCTCCAAAATAGTTGGGGCAGCCTTTTTAAGTAGAGTTGTAAAGGTATGGGGAAGCTTGATACATTAAAAAGAAAGAATATCAAAAAAATGCCCGAAAATTTGGATATATTCAAAAAAAACTATACCTTTGTCATTTGAATGTCCTATACAGCAGTAAGGGCTGGATTTAATGATACTTATACAACAAAATATTATCAGCTAATGATAGAAAGATTATTATCTATATTGTATATATGGTGTTTCGTTGCACTTACATCATGCTTTGCTCAAAAGGAAAGCATCAGTGAACTGTATGCCCAACTTGATCGAGCCATAGAGCAATCCCAGCACTATACCAAACAGAAAGAAAGAAGCATCGCTAAGTTGAAGGAATTGATTCATCAGGAGAACAATCCGAAGTTGCTCATCAATACTTATCGCAAGATTTATTCTGAATATAAGTCCTACCAGAGCGATTCTGCTGTGGCTTATATTCAGAAAGCCATTGTATTGGCTCAGAAGGAAGGACTGCCGGCTGAAGTTGCTGGATTGAAAAGTCAGTTAGCTTTACAGTATTCTACAGCCGGAGCTTTTGCTGAGGCTTTGGAGGTACTCAATCATATAGATAAAAAGACATTGGGTGAATCGAACCGGAAAGATTATTTCATCGCCTATTACCATGTCTATGGTGAGTTGGGCTTTTCTAATATATATGTAGATACTGATTTAAGTCAGAATTTCTTTAGTCGTCAGAATGCATATCGGGATACTTTGTTTGCTATCCTTCCACATCATAGCGAAGATTATCTCATGCGTAAAGAGGTGATGCTTACCAGTCAGAATAAATGGGATGAAGCATTGAAGGTGAATGATGAACGGTTGAATTTATGTAAGGAGGGGAGTCATGAATACGGTATCGTAGCCTACTATCGCTATCTGATTTACCGTTCTCTGAAAAACGAAGAAATGAAGAAATATTGGTTGCTAAAATCTGCCATTTGTGATGTGAAGTGTGCTATCAATGATCAGGCTTCGCTTTGGATGCTCGCCGATATTCTGAGTCAGGAGGGAGATGTTGAGCGTTCCTATAAATACATCAACTTCTCCTGGAATGCCAATAAGAGTTTTAGTACGCGTATTCGCAGTTGGCAGATTTCGCCAGTTCTTGGTACCATCGATCATAATTATCAGGCACAGCTCAAAAAGGCAAACCAGCGTCTTGTCTTTGCCATCATCTGTGTCAGCCTTCTGGTTCTTTCTTTAGGTGTTCTGGCTTTCTATGTCAATAAACAGAAGAAATATGTTACCATAGCGAGAAATGAACTGAAGAAAACGAATGAACAATTGGAGGAACTGAATAAGAAACTTTCTGCTACCAACGAAATGTTGAAGACTTCGAATGATAAACTGAATGAGTCAAATGGTGTGAAGGAAGAATATATAGGTCAGTTCCTGGGAGCATGTTCTCATTATATAGATAAACTGGATAAGTTGCGTCTCCATGTCAATAAAATGGTAAAGAACCGTGAATATCAGGAACTTTATTCAATGACGAGAAGCAGTGAACTGAAGGAACACGAGTTGGGAGAACTCTATGCAAAATTCGATAAGGTCTTCCTGCATCTATTCCCTGATTTCGTGGAAGACCTCAATAGCCTTCTGAAGCCGGAGGCACAAATCCATCTTACCGATGCAACAAAGTTACCGGCAATGGTGAGGGTATTCGCCTTGATAAGACTGGGTATTGATGACAGTACGAAGATAGCAGAATTCCTACATTATGCAGTTAATACGATATATAATTATCGGGCAAAACTGCGTAATGGAGCTATTGGTGAAAGAAATGAATTTGAGAAGAATGTGAAAGAATTAGGAACGATAAAAGGAAAAGGTTAATATATAAAATCAAAGAGGGTGTGTCATAAATACAGACACACCCTCTTTGTTTTTTATTACAACTGATAGAACTTGGTGAAAGCCTTCACGCAGTATTCGTGGTCGATAACGCTACCGGTTTCGCGGCAACTGTGCATAGCGAGGATGGCATTGCCCATATCCACACCCTTCAATGGGATGGAAGAGGCGAGGATGTTGCCCAATGTGCTGCCACCAGCTACATCGCTATGGTTTACGAAACGCTGGCAAGGAACACCGGTTGCATCGCAAATGTTGGCGAAGATGGCTGCTGATACAGCATCGCTCGCATACTTCTGGGCTGCATTGAACTTGATGACCGGACCACCGCCCAACTTAGGATGATTCGTAGGGTCGAATTTTTCGCTATAGTTAGGATGCCAGGCATGCGCATTATCTGCTGAAATCATGAAGGCACGCTCTACTGCCTGATAATAAGCCTCTTCTGTATGGCTCTGTGCCAGGGCGATGCGCTGGAGCATATATGAAAGGAATGGACTTCCGGCTCCCTGTTTGGTCTGAGACCCCGTTTCTTCATTATCGAAGATGGCGAGAACCTGTGTGGTATCATTGGCATCAGATGCAATCATCGCCTCTACACCAGCCCAGCACATAGACAGGTCGTCGAGTCTGCCTGAAGAGATAAACTCATCGTGTACACCGAAGGTGCAGGCTGGAGTGGCATCAGCCAGATAGAGATCGAAATCAAGAACATCCTCTTTCTGGATATTCAGTTCGTCGGTTATCACATTCATCAGGAGGTTACCCTTCTCCAGTTCATCATTGATGATGCCGAGGATAGGAAGTACATCTTTCTGCTTGCTCAACTTCACACCATCATTCACCTGACGGTTGAAGTGGATAGCTAGATTGCTGATCTGCAGCAATGGGCGCTTCACATGAAGAAGGAGCGTCTGGGGATTCATCGCATTCTCGCCCTTCACGATAACTCTACCTGCCAGGGTGAGCGGACGGTCGAACCAGGTTGACATGATAGGACCACCATAAACCTCGGTATTCAGTTTTACGATACCGCCCTCGCAAAGCATCTCAGCATTTGGCTTGATGCGGAAGGTAGGCGAGTCGCAGTGGGCGCAGATCATGTGGAAACCTGCATCTGCCAAAGGCTTCTTTCCAATTTGGAAGGCGTAGATGGAAGAGTCGTTCTTGGTAACAAAGAACTTTTCACCCGCTTCAATCTTGCCCAAAGGCTCCTGTGGGTTCATACGGCGGAACCCGTTCTTCTCCAATTCCTCGGAGATGTTCTTTACTGCCAGGAAATTCACTGGCGATGCGTCTAGAAAGGATAATAATCTTTTGATCATAGTCTATATCTTTATATTAATATCTTGCAAAGATAATAGATTTTTTTCATTTTATCTCATTATTCTATTTGTTTTTCATTTTTTTGTATTATCTTTGTCCCCAAATAAGATCAATGAAAGAATTATGAAACGATATAAATCCTGCACTCTCATTATATTGCTGCTGTTGGCATCGGCTCTTCAGGCATATGCGCATATTTCCAGAAATATGTTCATGCTTTCCAATCTCAATGCTGACAATGGTCTTTCCTGCCCTCGAGTTTATTCTATTGTTGAGGCAGAGGATGGTGCCATGTGGATAAGTACTAAGCGTGGAGTTGACCGATATAATGGGCAACAAGTAACCAATTATACTTTATACACAGAGATGCCGTATAGTGATGCTTGTGGTAGAAGTATTAAACTGACTAAGGATGCGCAACATCTGATTTACGCCTACGACAACAAGGGAAAGGTGTATATATATGATAAGAGGAAAGATGCATTTGTCTTGAAATGTAATCTTCAGAATATTTTAGGTGGAAGTATCGTGTTGAACGAACTGTTGGTAGACGAAAAGGGCAATTTCTGGTTAGCTATGGATAGAGGCATTTATTGCTTATCAGCAGCTACTGATGGAAAGGAGATAGTTCGGGAGACAGCTAAGGGTAGGTTTGTATTGAAAAATACCTATATTAATCATATCCAATTTATAGGTCAGAAACTCTTGATAGGAACATTTAAAGATGTTTATTGCTATTCGATGTCTGCCCGGAAGTTAGAAAAGAAGATTAGTGGCAGTTCTGTAGTATCCTCTTATCATGATATTGTGGGACATCGTATCTGGCTGGGTACTTTTCACGAAGGAGTTAAAGTAGTGGATGATCGTACTTGGAAGCTGATAAAATCTGCTGATTTCCAATCTTTGCAAAACATTCCTAAAATTCCTGTACGTTCAATCATTTTATATGATAAGCAGACTCTTCTGATGGCTGTAGATGGAGCTGGAATATATGCTTATGACAGTTCGAATAAACAAACCAAGCTCTTGCTTGATACAGATGGACGTCCGGGTAACATGCTGAATGGTAATGGATTATATACCTTGTGCTGCGATCGTTTTGGCGATTTATGGACAGGCTCTTACTCGGGAGGAGTAGATTTGGCAATACCGATGAAACATACATTGGAATATATCACACATGAATATCTCAACAATCAATCACTGATAGATAATTGTGTGAACGATGTTTTCCAAAGCCGTGATGGGAAAATATGGTATGCCACAGATAAAGGAGTAAGTGTCTATGATGCGCAGACTCGTCTTTGGCATCATGGATTATATAATAAGGTGGCGCTTACGATTTGTCAGACTGTAGACGGCAGAATTCTGGTTGGTACCTATGGTAATGGTGTATATCAGGTTCATGCTGATGGCACTAGTATGCCTGCTTATTCTGTAGAAACAGGAATGTTGAAGAGTGATTACGTATTCAGTCTTTTAACTGATAGCGATGGTAATATTTGGGTGGGATGTTTGGATGGAGATATGGCTTGTTTCCCTTCAGATAAATATAATTTGAATGGAACGGGAAAGTCGGTATTCTATCTGCCTGTCAACGAAGTGCAATGCATCACGGAATCACTGGATAAGCGTTTTATTGCTGTAGGAACTTCGCATGGAGGCTATTTGATTGATAAGCGTGAACCTTTGCATCCTCTTCGTTTCTTTTATCCTGAACAGTATCCCGAAAAAGACATTAATTTGTTTGTCAACAGTATGGCTTTTCAGGATTCCCGTCATATCTGGATTGGAACGGATGGAGGAGGACTCTATGATTATGATTTACTGACAAAGAAGTTTAAGCGCTATACGAATCAGGACGCTTTGCCTTCTAATACTGTTTATGGACTTATAAAAGGTATTAATGGCAATCTATGGATCAGTACGGATAAAGGATTGGCGTTCATGAAACAGGGGAAGATAGTAAACCTCAACATCTTTAAGGGAATGGAACGTGAGTATAACCGAATGTCTGTTGCGTGTACTTCAGATGGCAGGGTGCTTTTTGGCAGCAACGATGGAGTTGTCGCTTTGACTCCTATGTTTGCCAAAGGTTTGAATTATGCCGCCCCACTTCGTATTCATAGTGTTGAGGTTGAAGGTGTCAAACGCTCCGATCACTGGAATGAAGGTCTCTTTGAAATGTTGAAGGAAGGCAAATTGAAACTTAGCCATAATGAGAATACGCTGGTTGTTTCTTTCGAGAGTATCAATTATCAATACCAGTATGATATTCAATATCAATATTATTTGGAAGGATACGACCGTAATTGGAGTAAACCATCTTCTAATCAGTTGGCACGATTTGTAAATTTGCCTTCGGGCAGCTATGTGCTTCATGTAAAGGCTATCTGCAGAAGTAATGGTAGAGAATTGGGAGAAACAACATTGGAGATTCATATAGCCCAACCTTGGTGGAATACCTGGTGGGCATGGATTATCTATCTCTGTATTTTTGCTGCCATCTTATATTTTGTCTGGCAGTATTACAAAGAGCGCTTACAGCGAAAGTATTATGATGAGAAAATCAATTTCTTCGTTAATACTGCCCATAACATACGTACTCCTTTGAGTCTCGTGTTGGCTCCTCTTGATAATCTGGCTAATGATTCCAGCTTGAGTGAGAAAAGTCGTGGATTCTTGGATATGGCGCATCGCAACGGCAACAAACTATTGAAGATGGTTACAGAATTGCTTGACTTCCAAAAGATAGAGCAGTCTGCCGAACAGGTTCGCCTGCAAGATATAGAATTGCCGATGCTTTTACGTGTGCAGTTGGAAAAGTTTGTATTGGCAGCTCAGGAGAAGCATATTCAACTGTGTATTGAAACGTGTCCGCAGCAACAGATTCATTCTGATGTCAAAATGATGGATCTGATATTGGAAAATCTTCTCTCGAATGCTATCAAATATACACCTCAAGGTGGAAAGGTTTCGTTGTCGGCTTCTGTTGAAGGTAAGATGGCTATGATTCATGTATGTGATACAGGTATAGGTATTCCAAAGGCCGAAATTAAGAGTATCTTCAAGACCTTCTTCAGGGCTTCTAATGCGATAAATTCTCAGGAAATGGGAAGTGGATTAGGACTGATGCTTACACGAAAGCTTGTAGAGAAATTAGGAGGAAAGCTTAGTTTCGTAAGTGAGGAAGGAAAGGGTACTACTTTCTGTGTGAAGATGCCATTAGGTCATGTAACAGATACTTCTGTCCGGCTTGTAGGAGAAAAGAAAAATGTTGCAACTGAATCTTCTTTAGCTGAAGATAAGCATGATGAAACGTGCCAGACTGTGTCTTCTGCGGTTCAGCAGGATGCTGATGTTTCAACGGATACACTTCTTTTTGTCGATGACAATGAAGATCTTCGCAAATATATCAGAATGACTTTTGGTGATTCTTATCAAGTAGTTGATGTGGAGAGTGCAGAGGCTGCCTTGAAATATCTGAAAGAGGGCGGGGTATGTGATATCGTTGTTTCTGATGTCATGATGCCGGGAATGCACGGAGACGAGTTCTGTCGCAGCATCAAGGAAAATAAGGAAACATCATGGCTGCCTGTTATCCTGCTGACTGCTAAGGCTGGTCGTGACTTTATGATAGAGGGACTCGGACTTGGTGCTGATGACTATATAGCCAAGCCATTCGATACTGCTATTCTTGCGAGTAAGGTTGCCAGTATTTTGAAGAATCGTCGCCGGTTGAGTCAGTATTATATGGACAGAAGCCTTGCTCTTGTTAAAGGAGAGGTTGCTTCTGAGTCTGCTTCTTCCGAGCAGATTGTGGGTTCTGATTCTTCCTATGAACACTTGGAACCTACTGGAGCTTCTGAAGAGAAAAAGGATGATACTGTCTTGAATAAGCAAGGCCAGACATTCGAAAAAGTGGCAGAAGCTGTTCTGGATCCGCAAGACCAGGCTTTTGTAGATAAAGCTACCCGTTTGGTGTTGACTCATCTGAGCGACACAGACTTTAATATCGACCGACTCTGTAGAGAGATGGCGATGAGCAGAACGCTTTTCTATGGTAGGCTGAAGACTCTTACGGGTCAAAGTCCGCAGGATTTTATGCGTTTGATACGTCTGGAGCAGGCTGCAATCTTCCTGAAACAGGGGGATAGTGTGCTGGATGTATCTGTGAAAGCCGGTTTTGTAAATGTGAAGTACTTTAGTACTGTATTTAAAAAGCACTTTGGGGTTTCTCCAAGTAAGTATCTGTAAATTAGAGTTTTAAATTCAAAGAAAAGGTTTCTGTTTAGACGATATGTCTGAATTGAAACCTTTTTTGTTTGTTATCTAACCCTCTGAAAGTTCCTTTTCTTTATCTTTGCAACCAGATTCTGTTACGTAAGTTAAACAGTTAATTAAAAAACGAAACAATAACAATATAAACATAAAAATGAAAAGGAACTTTTTGAAAATTAGCCTCTTTTTAATAGGCGTCTTCACATGTTTTTCATGCGAAGCAAGTACGTTGCACTCATCCAGCAGTTCTGATGGTGTAGGCGAATCCATGCCTACTGCCCAGCAATGGAATAAAGACGTTGTGGGGTGGAATCTTGGCAATGAATTCGAGTGCTCAGCTCCTGGCCAGGATGGTGAGTCGATGCAGATTGGCAACCCTGATGGTTCTATCCATGCAGAGACAGCCTGGGGCAATCCCGTTGTTACCAAGAAGATGATACAAGCCGTGAAGAAGGCAGGTTTCAATGCCATCCGTATTCCAATCCGTTGGCAGTGCCACATTACCAACGCTCAGGCGATGAGCATCGACAAGGCTTGGATTGCTCGCATCAAGGAGGTGGTGGGCTGGTGCCTTGACAACGGTTTGAAGGTTATCATCAATGTGCATCATGAAAAATGGCTCGAAAGTCGTCCTACCTATCAATATAAGGAAGAAAACTGCCAGAAGCTTGCGCTCCTCTGGATGAATATCGCCTCTGAGTTTGCCAATTATGACAGTCGCTTGGCTTTCGCCGGTACCAATGAGGTTCACATCAGGGACAACTGGGGCAAACCTACTGCCGAGAACCTCGAAGTGCAGAATACTTACAATCAGATATTCGTGGATATGGTTCGTGCCACAGGCGGCAACAATGCCAAGCGCCACCTCATCTTACAGACTTACGTTTGCAACCCATGGTTTGGCATAGAGAATGGAGATTTCATCATTCCGAAGGATGCCGAAGGCAATGGCAACAACTATATGAGTGTGGAATTCCACTACTATCAGCCATGGAGCTACGCCGGCGATTGCACCTACGATTACTGGGGTGATGCCTACAAGGATGCTGGCAAGATACCTGCAGACAACGAGAAGACGATGACGGATTTCTTCGACAAGGCGGTGAATACCTGGAGCAACAAAGGACTGGGTATCGTAATAGGAGAGTGGGGAGTAACCGATCACTATAAGTCTAACTCAGAGAAAGTGCATGAAAACATGACCTACTACTGTAAGTTCTTGACTACGGAGGCTCGCAAACGAGGCTTCTCTACTTTCGTTTGGGACAACAACCACTTCGGCAACGGCTCTGAGAAGTATGGCATCTTCGACCGTTTCAAGAGTATGAAGGTGAATGCTCCTTGGATTCTCGAAGGAATCTTTGGGAAAGAATAATGTTAAACTAAAAACAAAAATATCAATTATGAGAAAGAAAACTATGTTTCTCGGCCTGCTTGGTGCAGGTTTGATGTGGATGCCTGCTTCTGCCATTCTCGCTGCCCAGATGAACAGTGCAGCGATGAGCGTTCAGCAGAACCAAGGCATCAAGGGTACAGTGGTGGATGCCACTGGCGAAACCTTGATTGGCGCTAGCGTGAAGGTGGCTGGTACAACCAACGGTGCCGTTACCGATATAGATGGTAACTTTACGTTGAACTGCAAGCCTGGAGTAACGCTCGAAGTGAGCTACATCGGTTACAAGACGATGACCGTGAAAGCTGCTAATGGCATGAAAATCACGATGCAAGAGGATGGTAAGGCCTTGAATGAGGTCGTTGTTACCGCCCTTGGTATCAAGCGCGACCGCAAGGCTTTGGGCTATGGCTTGGAGGAGGTTAAAGGTGAGGAACTTACCAAGGCGAAAGAAACCAACGTCATCAACTCTCTTTCAGGTAAGGTGGCTGGTCTCGTTGTGCAGAACACCGCTGGCGGTGCTTCTGGTTCTACCCGCGTGCTTCTTCGTGGTAATACAGAAATGTCAGGCAATAACCAGCCTCTCTACGTGGTGGATGGTGTGCCTTTGGATAATACCAACTTTGGCAGTGCTGGTGAAGCTGGTGGTTATGACCTCGGTGATGGTATCTCTGCCATCAATCCTGACGACATCGAGACGATGACCGTATTGAAAGGTCCTGCTGCCTCTGCCCTCTATGGTAGCCGTGCTTCCCACGGTGTTATCTTGATTACGACCAAGAAGGCGGAGAAGGATAGAATTTCCGTGGAGTACAATGGTTCTTATACTATCGATACCCAGTTGGCTAAATGGGACGACATCCAGGAAATATACGGTGCTGGCTACAATGGCGAGCTTCCTACATCCAGCACCTCTGGTACCAATGCCAGTTGGGGACCTAAGGCCGATGACTTCATGTTCAAATATTTCGATGGCGAAGAACGTCCATTCATGATGCATCCTAACAATGCTTCTGGTTTCTTCCGTACAGGTTTCACCACTCAGAATTCTGCCATCCTCTCAGTTAATTCCGGTAAGACGGGTATGCGTTTCTCTGTTACCGATATGCGCAATAAGGATATCTTGCCAAATACCAATATGAGTCGTGACAACTTCAACCTCCGTGTGAATACCTCAGCAGGTCCTGTTGACTTCGACTTCACCGCCAACTATACTCGTGAGAAGGTAAAGAACCGTCCTGCCCTTGGTGACTCTCAGAGCAACGTGGGTAAGAACCTCATGACCCTGGCGGGTACCTACGACCAGGCTTGGCTGAAGCACTATGAGGATGCCGACGGCAACTACTCCAACTGGAATGGTAACGATCAGTATAACAAGAACCCATACTGGGATCTCTATAAGAACAGAAATACATCCGACAAGGACGTGTTCCGTTTTACGGGTAAGGCAATCTGGAACATTAACAAGCACTTCAAGTTGCAGGGTACTATTGGTACCGACATCAACAGCATGAACTTCGAGGACTTCATCGCCAAGACAACTCCAGGAACTCCTGCCGGAAAGCTTACCGACCAAATCTTCAACAACCGCACACTTAACGCCGAGATACTCGCCCTCTACAACAACTCATGGGGCGACTTCGATGTCAACGCTACCGCTGGTGGTAACATCTTCAAGGTGAACAACAAGACCACTACAAACATCGGTCTCAACCAGCAGATGAATGGCATCCAGAATATCATGAACTATCAGGAACAGAACACTCGCGAGAGCATGTACAAGAAACAGATCAGCTCTCTCTATGCCAGTGCGAGCCTCGGCTACAAGCATACTTACTATTTGGAGGGTACCCTCCGTGGCGATAAGTCGTCTACGCTCCCTACAAATAATAATACATACGTATATCCATCTGTATCTGGTAGCTTGGTATTCTCCGAGTTTATCAAGAACAAGAAGTTCATCAATTATGGTAAGATTCGCGCATCTTGGGCAAAGGTAGGTAGCGATACCGATCCATACCTGTTGGCACTCAACTATACCACGGGCAAGTACAGCTACGCGGGTTATACCATCGGTATGATAGCCAACTCAACACAGCCGAACAAGGATTTGAAGCCTACAATGACAGGTTCTTACGAGGTAGGTTTGGAGATGAAGTTCCTTAACGGACGCTTGGGCTTGGATGCCACCTATTACAACCAGAACTCCAAGAACCAGATTTTGAGCTTGGCTTCAACCACCACCTCTGGTTATGCTTACCGCCTCATCAATGCCGGTGAGATTCAGAACCAGGGTGTCGAGATTGCCCTCAATGCCCGTGCCTTGCAGATCAAGGACTTCGCTTGGGACTTGGGTGTCAACTTCTCGAAGAATACCAACAAGGTGAAGTCGCTCACCGATGGCATGGACTACTTCGAGTTGGCGAAGGCATACTGGTGCGGTGTTTCTGTAGGTGCCAAGGTAGGTGAGAACTATGGAGCTATCCGTGGACACGACTTCCTCTACAACGACAAGGGTCAGGTGGTTGTCGATGCAGCTACTGGTCTTCCAAAGGTTGACCAGAAAATCAAGACCATCGGCAACTCTACTTGGGACTGGACAGGTGGTTTCTACTCAACCTTCAGCTACAAGAACTTCCGCCTCTCTGCTGCATTCGATGTGAAGGTAGGTGCCGACATCTACTCTATGTCTATGCGTTCTGCATACCAGACTGGTAAGGCAAAGGGAACATTGGCAGGTCGTGAGGAGTGGTACACTTCTGAGGAGGCTCGCAAGGCTTCGGGTATGGACCTTGCCGCATGGCGTGAGTCTGGCAACTGCAAGGGACTCGTAGTGGATGGTGTTATCGACAATGGTGATGGTACTTATCGCAAGAACGACATCGCCGTGAACCCTGAAGATTACTGGAAGCATGTGGCAAATGGCGTGCAGAGTGCCTTCGTTTACGACAACTCTTACGTGAAGTGTCGTGAGATTACTTTCGGCTATACCTTCCCAGAGAGCATCCTGGGCAAGTATGTCAAGGGCTTGACCGTATCCTTCGTGGCTCGTAACCCATTCATTGTTTGGAAGAACATTCCTAACATCGACCCAGACTCCAGCTACAATACTTCAGGTCTCGGTCTGGAATATGGTTCCCTGCCATCTCGCAAGAGTTATGGTTTGAACGTGAACGTGAAGTTCTAATCTCGAAAAAATAGAATCAATTTCTTTAGAAGAGTTCTAATATATAATAAGGTAAGAAAATGAACAATATAATCAAGAAATATATAGGTAAGAGCAGCCTGATGATGGCTTTCGCCCTGATGGCAACCGGCACTGCGATGACTTCTTGCTCAGATGATACCTTGAGCAACATCAATACCGACAAGACCAAGGTGAGCGAGCTCGACCCTAACGCACAGTTGACAACAGCTTTGTTGCAGACTTACGGTGACTTCAGTCTGATGGATACCTACCGTAACTATATAACTGGTTTTCCACAGTATTTCGCTGGTGGTTGGAATGTAACCAATTATGCTGGTTCTAATTTCAGAGAAGATGATATATCCCGTCGAGTTTGGGACCGCTATTATGAAATCAGTATCAAGAACCTTGTGGATGCCATCCACAATTCTGCTGACAAGGCAAACTTGAATGCGGCACTTCGTATCCATCGTGTCTATCTCACGGCAGTTTTGGCAGATACCTACGGTGACGTGCCTTGTTCGGAGGCAGGTCTGGGTTATATCTCAGGTATCTCCACCCCTAAGTATGATACCGTAGAGGAGCTCTACAGCTGGTTCTTCGAGGAACTTGACGCTTGCGAGAAGCAGCTTGGCACAGGTACCGACCGCATTTCTGGTGATGTCACCAGCATGGGTGGTGATGTAGCTCAGTGGAAGAAGTATGCCAATGCACTCCGTATGCGCTATGCCATGCGCATTTCCGATGTTAATCCACAGAAGGCAAAGGAGGAGTTTGAGAAGGCTGTAGCTGCCGGTGCCATCGCCAGTGCAGCCGATGATGCTTATATCAAGTATGCTGATGCTCCATTTACCTATTATGATGGAGCCAACGACTACGATTTCCGTGCCAATGCATTGAGCGAGACTCTCTATGGTCAGGATGCCACATCGCCTACCATGGTATGCTCTACCTTGTTCTATCAGTTGCAGAAAACCAACGACCCTCGTCTCTATCGCATCTGCCGTCACTACTACAATATCAAGCGTAGTCAGGTGAAGCCAGATAAGGAGCAGAACATCGACTTGACTGATGATTTCCTGGCTTACTTCCAGAGCAAGAACCTCGGTGAGGAGCCTTGCAACCCTGGTGCAGCCTGGTACACAGACTGGATGAATCCAGCTACGTTGGATGACCTTCCTACTTTGCAGAAGTATGCAGAGATAGACGCGAACACTTATGCCAACTCTGATTATATAGCCCGAGCTGGTCGTCCTTGCCTGAACATCGACTTCGAGATGCCTTCTTGTCCTGGCGACTTGATGAGCTATGCTGAGGTAGAGTTCCTCAAGGCTGAGGCTGCAACCATGGGTTGGAATGTAGGTGGTGGTGATGCTGAGAGTCACTACGAGGCTGGTGTTCGTGCCAGCATGGAGTTGCTCAACAACTACTATCTTACATCCAACAAGATTTCCAAGGAAGAGATCAATGAGTTCATTGCCAACAACAAGTTGGGTGACAATCCTAAGGAGACCATCAACACCCAGGCTTGGATTCTCCACATGATGAACCCTTCTGAGGGTTGGGCTAACATGCGCCGCTCTGACTATCCTGCCATCTTGAATCGTGATCTCTTGACCAAGAAGGGTTTCACTTATACGGATCCCGATTGGTCAATGCCTGTCCGCTTGCAGTATCCTGAGTTGGAAGCTCAGTACAACAATGCCAACTACAAGGCTGCCATCGAGCGTATGGGTGGTACTGATGATTGGCACAAGAAGCTTTGGTGGGACAAGGCTGATGTAAAACTTCAGCCAGACTTCAATCCTCCATTCGGAAAGGGATATAGCAAGTAGTGTTTAATGTTAAATGTTAAATGTTAAGTCTTATAGGACAATAGAATAGAATAATTAATTATGAATAAGACAATGAAACAATATAAGGGAAAAGTCTTGAAGGCTATGATGATGCTCTTAGCCGTGGGTTTCGCACTGGCTGGTACATCTACCTTGTCTTCTTGCTCTTCTGACGATGAACCATACTTCACTGTCAGCGAAGATGACGATCCACGTATCTTGAACACCGACTTGGCTGATTCCAAGATAGACCGCAAGACTAATTATAAGATGGAAATCAAGGTGACTCCTGTTCACTATACCACTGTGACATGGTTGCTCGATGGCACTCAGATTTATGAAGGTACCACCATCGACCAGACTTTGCCTGTAGGTAATCATGAACTGAAGATTGTGGCAACCACCACCAAGGGCAAGAGCACATCCCGCACCTTGAACGTTACCGTGACTCCTGCTGCCGATGATCCAGCCTTGGGTACCAATGCCAGCGAGCTTTGGGTAGCTCCGGGTGCTGAGACCACTATCCATAAGTGCAAGAATCTCGGTACAGTTACTAAAGTAATGGTAGGTGGCAAGGAAGTATTCTTCGAGGTTCTCGAAGAGGGCACAGCCTTGAAGCTCAAAGCTCCTACAGGTTTGGAGAATGGTGACTATGATATCACTTTGGTAGATGGTGAGGGCAACCAGTTCCCTGGCGGAATCATCAAGGTAACCACCGAGGCTCGCCCATCTATGGAGAATACCCTCTGGGAAGGTGAGTTCTCTGTAACATGGGGCACTCCTTTCGAGGCCTTGAAGGATACCTTCCTCTCAAAGGTGAAGGCGGGTACTATCCTCCGTGTTTATGTGGATGGAAATGGCCAGGGTACCGCTACCACAGCTTGGTGGAACAACATCCTTACTGGTAAGGCCGACCCAGAACGTGGCGACATCATGGTGACTGGTCCTGCTACATGGGAGTTTGAACTGACCGACCTCTCTATCCAACTCTTGACAGAGCAGAATGGTTTCCTCCTCGTGGGTGACGGTTACACCGTAAAGAAAGTAACTATTGAATAACATATTAGAAAGATTTCCGTTTTTATCATAAAACGTCAAACCTTTACTGTTTATGAAGAAAATATTATTATCTATTTCAATGTTGGCATTGGCTTATACAGCCAGTGCCAATGTTCCAGTTATCAAGAGCGACCCTAAGATAGAGGCTCAGGTAGAACAAACCCTGAAGAAACTCACCTTGGAGGAAAAGATAGGTCAGATGATGGAATTGGTGACCGACCTCTTTGGTGCCAACGACAAGAACGGTGTGTTCTATATCGACGAGCACAAGACCGATTCTATCCTTTCCCGCTATAAGATTGGCTCTATCCTCAACGCTCCAAATACCTGCGCACCAACCGCCAAGCAGTGGGAGAAGTACATTGCGCAAATCCAGAAGATCTCGATGAAGCGCATCGGCATCCCTTGTGTCTTCGGTCTCGACCAGAACCACGGTTCTACTTATACACAGGGCGGAACCCTCTTCCCGCAGAACATCAATGTGGCTGCCACCTTCAATCGTGAGATTGCTCGCCGTTCGGCTGAGGCTACCGCTTATGAGACTCGTGCCGTGAGCGTGCCTTGGACTTACAGTCCTACCGTTGACCTCGGTCGTGATGCCCGTTGGCCTCGCATCTGGGAGAACTTTGGCGAGGATTGCTACCTCAGTTCAGAGATGGGCAAGGCGATGGTCTATGGTTTCCAGGGCGAGGACCCAAACAACATCGACCAGTATCACATTGCCACTTCAATGAAGCATTTCATGGGCTATGGTGTGCCTTGGACCGGTAAAGACCGTACGCCAGCCTATATCTCTCCAGCCGACTTGCGAGAGAAGCACTTCGCTCCTTTCCTGGCGGGTCTGCAGGCTGGAGCCTTGACCGTGATGGTGAATTCCGCTTCCGTCAATGGTATGCCGATGCATGCCAACAAGGACATCCTGACAGGATGGCTGAAGGAAGAGACAGGATGGGATGGTGTGCTCATCACCGACTGGGCAGACATCAACAATCTCTATACTCGTGAGATGGTGGCAAAGGACAAGAAGGATGCGCTCCGCATCGCCATCAATGCCGGTATCGACATGATTATGGAACCTTATTCTTGCGATGCTTGTGGCTATCTTATAGAATTGGTGAAGGAAGGCAAGATTCCGATGAGTCGCATCGACGATGCCTGTCGCCGTGTGCTTCGCATGAAGTACCGTCTCGACCTCTTCAAGAACCCAACCCAGAAACTGAAGAATTATCCTAAGTTTGGTGGCGAGGAGTTTGCCAAGCTCGCCTTGGAGGGAGCTACCGAGAGTATGGTGCTCCTGAAGAACGAGGGTAATATCCTTCCTTTGCAGCATGGCAAGAAGATTCTCCTTACAGGTCCTAATGCCAATCAGATGCGCTGCCTGGACGGTGGATGGAGCTATACCTGGCAGGGACATCGTGCCGATGAGTTTGCCGGCAAGTACAATACCATCTATGAGGCATTCTGTAATGAGTATGGCAAGGAGAATGTTATCTTGAACCAGGGTGTTACCTATAATGAGAAGAGAAAATACTGGGAGGAGAACGAACCTCAGATTCAGGGGGCAGTGGCTGCAGCGAAGGATGCCGACGTCATCGTTGCCTGCATCGGTGAGAACTCTTATACAGAGACTCCGGGCAACCTGACCGACCTTTGGCTCTCAGAGAACCAGCGCAATCTGGTCAAGGCTTTGGCTCAGACAGGCAAGCCTGTCATCTTGGTGCTGAATGAAGGTCGTCCTCGTCTCATCGCTGACATCGAACCATTGGCACAGGGCATCATCGACATCCTTATCCCTGGCAACATGGGCGGCGATGCCTTGGCAAACCTGGTATCGGGCAAGTCAAACTTCAGTGGCAAGATGCCTTACACCTATCCTAAGGAAATCAATTCGCTCGCCAACTATGACTTCAAGAAGAGTGAGGAGGTGGGTACGATGGAAGGTGCTTACGACTACAATGCGAAGATTACCCAGCAGTGGGGCTTCGGATATGGTTTGAGTTATACCACTTACAAATATAGCAACTTGAAGGTTTCTCAGTCTGATTTCCGCCACGGCGACATCATCAAGGTGAGCGTGGATGTGAAGAATATGGGAAAGGTGGCAGGCAAGGAGAGTGTTCTCCTGTTCAGTAGCGATCTCATCGCTAGTATGGTGCCTGATGGCCGTCGTCTCCGTGCCTTCGACAAGGTGGAACTTCAGCCTGGTGAGACCAAGACCATGATATTTGAATTAAAGGCAGACGATTTGGCCTTCGTAGGTTGGAATGGCAAATGGAGATTGGAGGAAGGCGACTTCAAATTGATGATTGCCGACCAGAGTGCCGATATCCATTGCACTGATACTTATCAGTGGTCTACTGCCAACCGATAATGTATATTTAAAAGATGATTTAAAGAAAAGAGCGTGCCAAGAGTGGTGCGCTCTTTTTGTTTGCATAGTAAAATGCAGAAGAGTTAAATATCTACAAGAATCCCCCATGATGTTTGGTGGTATGTCTTGAAATGATTACTTTTGCAAATCATAATTTTTGCAGATTTACAGAATCATTCAAAACAAGGATAAATGGAAATAGTAATTGGAATCATCATAGGGCTTGCCATCGGATTCTTCGTGGGGAAACTGATGGAAGCAAAAAGTGCGGGAGAGGAGAAAACCCTGCTCGTAGCGAAGGCTCAGGTGCTGGCGGCTAACATTGAACAGATAAAACTGTATCATGCTTCTGAGGTTCAATCAATGAAATCTCAAATGGAGAACGAACGGCTGTATGCGGCGAAACTCAGGGAGGAAAGCGACCAGCAGTGGGCACAGAAACTCGAGAGTCTGAAGCAGGAAATGCAGCGAATGACGATAGAACAGCAGAAGGTGGCAGCTGAGCAGTTGGCTGCCAAGCAGTCGGCTCTGCAGGAAAACAACCGTCTGCAGATGGATGAACTCCTGAAACCTATCAAGGAACAGTTTGCTGATTTCAAGAAATCGGTAGAGGAGAGCAAAACCCAGAACGAGGTGAACAAGAAGGAACTGCAGAACACCTTCGAGGCAACGATGAAACTCTTCCAGCAGGAACAGCAGCAGGCTGTTCTGAACCTGAAGGAGCAGACCGAGAAGATTGGCTCCGATGCTGCCAACCTGACCAAGGCATTGAAGGGCGACAGCAAGATGCAGGGCGACTGGGGCGAGATGGTGCTGGAAACCATCCTGGAGAACAGCGGACTTCGGAAAGATGAGGAATTCTTCATTCAGGAGAATACGAAAGATGAAGAGGGAAAGAACTATCGTCCGGATGTCATCGTCCGATTCCCGGAAGGCAGAAGTGTGGTCATCGATTCCAAGGTTTCGCTTACCGCCTATTCCGATGCTCTGGCAGCTGAAGATGAGGCTGAACAGGAACGCCTGATGAAGGCACATGCTCTGAGCGTACGAAAGCACATCGATGAACTGGCAGCCAAAGACTATTCCAAACTGGTGGATGATGCCATCGGTTTCGTACTGATGTTCATCCCTAACGAGACCAGCTATATCGCAGCCATGAAGCAGCAGCCTGATCTCAGCCGTTATGCTTATCAGAAGAAGATTATCATCATCTCGCCAAGCAATCTGCTCATGGCACTCCAGCTGGCCTATAATCTCTGGCAGTATGACCGGCAGAACAAGAATGTGGAGAAAATCGTGAAGACGGCTGCTGATCTGTATGATAAGGTAGCAGGCTTCGAAGATACCTTTATGAGTGTGGGTGATCTGATAACCCGCCTTTCGGGTACTTTTGATAAGGCAAAGAAGCAACTCTATGACGGCACCGGCAATGTGATGAGAAGGGTAGAGAGCCTGAAGGGACTTGGAGTAACACCGAAAAAGCAGATCAAGGAACTGGATAATCTGTAAAGTGTATACAAATAGTCTCCTACCGGTAAAAAGGGAAACGGGGCGAAAAGTATTTTTTTAGTTACCGTAACATTTCTAATTGTTCAATTTAAGTTTCTTATTGTTCAATATTTTGAAATAATCTCTAAAAAGGAGCGTTTTTTCAGATTAAATTCGTAATTTTGCCCCGACTCAACAGAAAAGAAATCATTGTATTGCTTATAAAAAGGTAAAAATTTACATAAAACAACATCAATAATTATTAATCATGAAACTGAACGAAATTCTTTCAGACAGCTTTAATGCTGCAGAATGGGAAGCTAAGGGTTATGAGCTTCCTAAGTATGACATCGCAGCCGTAGCTAAGAAGACTCACGACGAGCCTACTTGGGTTCACTTTGGTGCAGGTAACATCTTCCGTGCGTTCCCTGCTGCTATTCTTAACGATGCACTTAACACCGGCAAGTACGATCGTGGTGTTATTGTTGCTGAAAGCTTCGACTACGAAATTATCGACAAGGCTTATCGCCCTTACAATAATCTCTCTCTTCTCGTAAGCCTCCAGAGCAACGGAACCATCGAGAAGAAGGTCATCGCTTCTATCACAGAAAGCCTCAAGGCGGATAAACAGTTTGGTGAGGACTGGGCGCGTCTGGTCCAGATTTTCCAGGCTCCAAGTCTGCAGATGGTAACTTTCACCATCACAGAGAAGGGATATTCTTATAATGATGCCGATTTGTCACGTGGTCTTGATGCAGTATTTGCTATGGGTAAGCTTACCGCTCTTCTCTATGAGCGTTATAAAGCTGGCAAGTTGCCACTTACTCTTCAGTCTACCGACAACTGTTCTCACAATGGCGACCATGTTAAGGCTGGCGTAAAGGCTTATGCTGAGCGTTGGGCACAGGATGGTATCGTAGAGGCTGGTTTCGTAGATTATATCAATGACAGCAGCAAGATTACCTATCCTTGGTCTATGATTGATAAGATTACTCCTCGTCCACACGAGAAGGTACAGGCGATGCTCGCTGAGGATGGTTTCGAGGATAACAATACGATTATCACCGAGAAATATACTTTCACCGCTCCTTTCGTAAATGCCGAGGAAGTGCAGTATCTTGTTTGCGAGGATACTTATACCAACGGTCGTCCGCCATTGGAGTTGGGCGGTGCGCTCTATACCACTCGCAAGACCGTGGATGAGGTTGAGACCATGAAGGTAACCACCTGTCTGAACCCTCTCCATACAGCGATGTCTATCTATGGCTGCATGCTCGACTATACCTTGATTTCTGCCGAGATGGCCGATGAGGATCTTCGTGCCTTCATCCAGAAGATAGGTTATATCGAGGCGATGCCAGTGGTTACAGATCCAGGTGTATTGAACCCATACGAGTTTATCGGCACCGTTATCAACAAGCGTCTGCCTAACCCGTTCATGCCAGATGCTCCTCAGCGCATCGCTACCGATACCAGTCAGAAGCTCTCTATCCGTTTCGGTGAGACCATCAAGAAGTATATCGACCGCGGTCTCGACAAGAGCAATCTCGTGTTGATACCTCTGGTATTGGCAGGTTATGCCCGTTATCTCAAGGCATTGGATGATAACCTGAAGCCATTCGAGCCATCTTCCGACCCATTGTTGGCAGAACTGCAGGCTATCGTAGCTTCTCTGGAGGTAGGCAAGGCAAATCAGGACTACTCTTGCCTGAAGAATCTCTATTCCCGCAAGGATGTATTCGGACTCGATCTCTACGAGGCTGGCTTCGGCGAGCAGATTGAGGGTATGGTGAAGGAACTCTTTGTCGGCAAGGGTGCTGTAAGACAGACATTGCATAAATATGTTTCTGTAAGATAATTCATTTTTAAACTTATACATTATATAATATATATGGAAAGAACATGGCGCTGGTTTGGCAAGAAAGATAAGATTACACTTGCACAGTTGAAGCAGATTGGTGTTGAGGGCATCGTTACCGCATTGCACGATGTTCCTCTGGGTGAGGTTTGGACACGCGAGAAGATTCATGAACTCAAGGAGTACATCGAGTCTTATGGTATGAAATGGAGCGTGGTAGAGTCTTTGCCTGTGGTTGAAACCCTGAAATATGGCGGTCCTGACCGTGACCATCAGATTGAGGTTTACAAGGAAAGTCTCCGTAACCTGGGCGAGGAAGGTATCAAATGCATCTGCTACAACTTCATGCCTGTTTTAGACTGGGCTCGTACCGATTTGTCTCACGACAATCCTAACGGAGCCAACAACCTCTATATGAACTGGGGCGAGTTTGCCTACTTCGATATCTATATCCTGCAGCGTGAAGGCGCTCGTGAGGATTGGGCTGAGTTCTCTAAGGAGCACAAGTGGGGCAGAGACCTCGTGGCTGAGGCTGATGAAATCAAGAAGACTTCTACACCAGAGCAGGATCATGCCTTGGTAGAGAATATCATCATCAAGACCCAGGGTTTCGTATCGGGTAACTTCAGCGAGGGCGATTCTGCTCCTGTCCAGAAGTTCCGCGACCTCTTGAAGCTTTATGATGGCATCGACAAGAAGAAGTTGCAGGAGAACATGAAGTATTGGCTGGAGGCTATCATGCCTATCTGCGATGAGTACGATATCAACATGTGTGTTCACCCAGACGATCCTCCTTATCCTGTATTCGGTTTGCCAAGAATCATCGGTCGTGCCGAGGATATCCAGTGGATGTTGGATGCAGTGCCAAACAAGCACAATGGTTTGACTTTCTGTGCAGGTTCATTCTCTGCCGGCGAGCACAACGATTGTGTGGTGATGGCTAAGCAGTTTGCCGACCGCACTCACTTTGTTCATCTGCGCTCTTGCTACATCTTCCCTAACGGCAACTTTACAGAGGCTTCTCACCTGGGTGGTCGCGGCCATCTCATTGAACTTTGCCGCATCTTCGAGAAGGCTGAGCAGGAAGGCAAGTGCAATTCGGGCCGCAGATTGCCTATGCGAGTAGACCATGGCATGACCTTCACCGATGAGCCAGGTGGCGTATTCGATGAGAGCAATCATGGTCACAATGCCGGTTACACTCTCCTTGGCCGTATGTTTGCCATGGGTCAGATTCAGGGTGTCATCGCAACAGTAGATGAAGAACTGGGCATTGAGTATAAGCAGCCGGGATTCTATGATTAGTGATTAGTTATTAGTGATTAATTCTGATGAAATATAAAAAGGGCTAGCATGCACAAGCGCACGCTAGCCTTTTTGTTTTGGAAATGCTTATTTTTACTTAAATGCTTTAACAAGAAAGTCGCTGACAAGATGCGCCACTTGTTCTTCCTGACTGCCGAAACCATGATCGGCATCCTTCATCATGTGCCATTCACTCTGTTTGTTGAGATAATGGAAACGTTGACCATAAGTGTATGGGACAATTCGGTCTGCATCACCATGTAATATACATTCTGAACCTTGATAGTTCATGGCTGTTTCGTATATTGGCAAGTTTACGGCTGTTCGGATGTAGTTGCATCCTAAAGCCTTGCCGTTTCCCATTTCTATCTTTGACGGAGGATTCTTAGGGTCGTATATTTTTCCAAAAGTGTTGCCTCTTAATGCATCGTCACGCAGAACGGCTGCAGGAGCGAGAAGAACTACAGCTGAAATCGGCTTGATGTCAGTTTCCGGTTTTGCTGCAAGTTGTCCGCTGGTCATGGCTGTCACTACGCCTCCCTGCGAATGCCCGCCCATGGCAATTTCTGTCACCCAAGGTAGTGAGGACGCATAGCGCAAGATAGACTTGGCGTCCTCTATTTCGTTAGGTACCGTCATGTCTTCAAATCTTCCTTCGCTCTTCCCGTGTCCGTTAAAGTCGAAACGGAGTACGGCAATGCCTTTTTTATTGACGCTGTCTACGATGCAGTCAAAAAGTTTGCCTTCCTTGTTAGAGCTAAATCCATGGCATAGAACGAGGAGTGGACATTTTGTGGAGGCATCTGGAGTCTGAATTTTTACGTCAAGCTTTCCGTGATCGCCTTGTACGGTGATAAGTTCTGTTTTTGCATTCGCACTAAGAGCAAACATTGTGCAGATGGTGTAGATGGTAAGAATAATCTTTTTCATTTCTATATGTTTTTTGCTTGTTTTATTTGAATTCCCAGTTGCCGTACATGGGTAGGCAACTGGTTTTTTATAAGGGTTTTATAGGGTGTTTGAGGTTAATCATTTGCCTTAACCTCTTCAACATACTTCACTAGCGAATCCTTGCCGTTATGCAGATAGAAGTCTACACGAACCACGTGGTTGATGTCGGCATTGCCCTTCACCTTTATGTGTCGGGTCTTGCTGTACATCATCGTGTCGCGGCGTGAAGGATAGGATACGAGCTCGATGAGGTCTTTGGTAGAGTTGCTGCCCACATAATAGATGCCTACACTGTCTTTTCCGTTCTTGATGGCAGCAATCTTCGCCATCTTCTTGGCATGAGCCGCAGAGGTATCTATCGGGTAAAACTCGCTGGCAGCTACCGTGTCGCCGTCATGCTGGTCGGGTGCAAACTTGCAGCTGGTACCCATCGTAGTGATAAAGGATGCAGCAGCCAGGGCTGCCACAAAGTATAATATTTTCTTCATTGTTATTTCCTTTCTTTTCTTTAAAGAATCCTGTTTTGTTCGCAAAATGCGTTATCGGCTGCAAAAGTACAAAAAATAACTCGAAAAGCCATACCTTTTTTATCTTTTTCCTTTTAATACTTCGGATGGAGAGACGAGTGCTGAAGCTGGGCGGAAGGAGTTGTGGGGATGGCATGGAAGGAGCGGTATGGAAGGAGTTGGAAGGTATGGATGATATGGATGGAATTCCGTGCAAAGATACAACTTTTCTCTGATACTGCCAAATTTGGGGGTGTGATAAGGAAATGTTTGAACTGTGCTTTCAGATTGAAAGTAGTTAAACTTCCTTACTCATAGTTTTGCGGGTAGCAACTCATAGTTTTACGGGTAGCAACTCATAGCTTTGTTCTCTTAAAGTATAGAGTTAAGCAGTAAATCAGGTGTTTACGAGGATTATGAGGTTTTTACTGCAATGACTCAGTTCCTCAGTTTTTCTCTGACCCTTCACTTTTTCCTTTATTTAGAAGTTTATTATATATATAATATATAACAATTTAAAACAACTTTGAACTATAAGGGCTATATACCCCTAGAAAAAACTGAGGAACTGAGGAACTGAGTCAATGATGGAGACTTAGAATCTTACTCTTGATACTGTTGAATATGTGCTTGTATTAAAAGTTAAGTGTTAGATTATCAGATAGATAAGATACTTGACGCCCTAAAATAGGGCGTCAAGTGTTTATTGTGATACCCATACGTCGTGAAACACGACGTATGGGTATGAAAAGGAGTTTCGTTACATTGAACTTTCAAATCGTAACTTGATGAGATCTGGCTGATTTACATCTCAACCACTACTTCATGCTTGCCTTGAGAGCAAGGAATGATGGTGCCTGAGATAGGAGTGCCATCCACTGTAATCTGCTTCACACCCTTCTGGTTTCCGCTAGGATTCTTTACTGTGATATGGTATTCGCCACCACGGAACTTGCGGGTTACCTCATACTCCTTAGCGGTACTTGGGAGACAAGGATCGATGAGCAAACCTTCATAATCTGGCTTGATGCCGAGGATGAATTCAGATACAGTATACCACATCCATGCCGCTGTACCGGTGAGCCAGGAGTTCTTTCCTTCGCCCGGTTTGGCTGCATCCTTACCGGCTACCATCTGGCAGTTTACGTAAGGCTCTACCTTGTGAAGTGTCTGATATTTTTCCTCTACATAGCTAGGCAGAATCTTGGTATAATGGCTCCAGGCATCGTTGCCTCGACCGGCTACAGTCTCTCCGATGATGACCCAAGGATTGTTGTGGCAGAAGATACCGGCGTTCTCCTTGTAGCCTTCAGGATAAGAAGAAATCTCACCCATTTCTACATGATAGGTAGTGTAGGCTGGGTTGTTCAGCACCAGTCCGTGCTCGCATTCCAGTCGTTTCTTGCTGCTGTCCAGTGCTTTATCGCAGAGTCCTTCTTCCAGACCGATACCTGCCATCGTACACCAGCCCTGGCTCTCAATGAAGATTTTGCCTTCCTCGTTCTCATCACTACCAATCTTGTTGCCGAAGAAATCGTAAGCGCGGAGGAACCATTCACCATCCCATCCATGCTGCATCACAGCCTCGTTCATCTCATCTACAGCCTGCTGCATGCGCTCAGCTTCTGTCAAATAATCTTCCTCTGCAAGACCGGCTATTTCGCCCTCCTTGCTTTCCATAGCTTCCTTGGCAAGCTGCTTGCACAGAGCCACATAATCCTTTCCGGTAACCACGAACAGACCGGCTATCATCAGACTCTCTGCCTTGCTTCCTTCGCCCTTGTTTTCGGTGGTCTGGAAACTCTCGTTAGGGTCCCAGGAGAAGCAGTTCAGGTTCAGACAGTCGTTCCAGTCGGCTCTTCCGATGAGTGGCAACTTATGCGGACCCAGGTTGTTGATAACATGGTTCATCGAAATCTTGAGGTGCTCGAAGAGGCTTACTTCTGTGCCTGGCTGGTTGTCGAAAGGCACCTGCTCAGCGAGGATAGAGAAGTCGCCCGTCTCCTTGATATAGGCTACGGTACCGAAGATGAGCCAGCAAGGGTCGTCGTTGAAACCGCCACCGATATCGTTGTTGCCGCGTTTGGTGAGCGGCTGATACTGGTGGTAGCAGCCGCCGTCAGGGAACTGGGTGCTGGCGATATCGATGATGCGCTGGCGGGCACGGGTAGGTATCTGATGAACGAAACCTACGAGGTCCTGGTTGGAATCGCGGAAGCCCATGCCTCGACCGATGCCACTCTCGAAGAAACTAGCCGAACGCGACATGCAGAAGGTGATCATGCACTGATACTGGTTCCAGATGTTCACCATGCGGTCTAACTTGTCGTTGCCACTCTTCACGGTGAAGATGTTCAGCAGGTTATCCCAGTACTGGTTGAGTTCTGCGAAGGCAGCATCCACCTTTTCTGTGGTATCAAACTTGGCGATAAGCTGATGAGCCTTCTCCTTGTTGATTACCTTCTTGGCGCTGAACTTCTTGTCCTGTTCGTTCTCCACATAGCCCAGCAGGAAGATGAGGTCGCGGCTCTCGCCTGGCTGCAGGGTAACCTCGATATAATGAGATGCGATAGGGCTCCAGCCGTGGGCAAAGCTGTTGCGTGGCTTGCCTTCCATCACAGCCTCAGGCTCGGCAAACTCGTTGTATAGTCCGATGAAGCTCTCGCGGTCGGTATCGTAGCCCTGAATCTCGGTATTCACTGTATAGAAAGCATAGTGGTTGCGGCGCTCGCGGTATTCGGTCTTGTGATAGATAGTAGAACCCTCTACCTCCACCTCGCCCGTTGAGAAGTTGCGCTGGAAGTTCTCCATGTCGGTAGCAGCATTCCAGAGGCACCACTCTGCAAAGGAGAACACCTTGAGGGTCTTCTCCTCCTCAGTCTGGTTCTTCAGCGTCATCTTCTGCACCTCAGCCCATGTATGGAGCGGTACGAAGAAGAGCACACTCGCCTCCACGCCGTTCTTGCTGCCCGTGATGCGGGTATAGTTCATGCCGTGGCGGCATTCGTAGCTGTCGAGCGGTGTCTTGCAAGGTTTCCATCCCGGGTTCCATACGGTATCGCCATCTTTGATATAGAAATAGCGACCGCCATTATCCATTGGCACACCATTGTAGCGATAACGGGTGATGCGACGGAACTTGGCATCCTTGTAGAAGGAATAACCACCTGCTGTGTTTGAGATGAGCGAGAAGAAATCCTCGTTACCCAAATAATTGATCCAAGGCCATGGGGTCTTTGGGTCAGTAATCACGTATTCGCGATTGGCGTCATCAAAATGACCATACTTTTTTTCTGCCATTGTTTTTTTAATGTTATTTCTTGGTAAAATATACGATTTTGGTGCAAAGATAGTAAAAAGTTTCACTTTCGGGGTTAGAAAACAGTTTTTTTTTGTATTTTTGCAATGAAAAGTTTGATGATTATCATCATTCTATAAACATTTTATACAGTTGGCTTATGAAAAGAAACATTTTATCACTTCTGATAGCCCTCTTTGCTACGATGCAGGTAGCGGCTCAGACATACGACAACTTGTGGAAACAAGCTGAAATCAATGCTCAGAAGGACCAGCCTAAGAGCGAAATCGCGGTGATGAAGAAAATCATCGCCAAGGCTTCGGCTGCCAAAGATTACGGGCAGCTGCTGGCGGCTGAGATAAGACAGATGACACTCTGGAATGAGATTTCGGCTGACTCGCTGATGCCTAACGTGAAGCGGATGGAAGCCGAGGTGCTGAAGGTGAACGACCCCGCATTGAAGGCGGTGAGATATGCCGTGTTGGGCAAGGTGTACAGTGATATGAACGAAATGAAAAGTCAGGAGTTCTTCAAGAAGGCCTTGGAACAGACTGAACTTCTTGCCCGACATACATCTACAGAGTATGTTCCATTGACACTGAAGGGCGTGGATGGCAGTTCCTTTAACAACGATCTGCTGCATCTCATCGGATTCGAGGCAGACAGCAAGGAGGCGTATCTGCAGCTGTACACCTATTATAATAAGGTGGACAATCGGGGTGCGGCTTGTCTCTGTGCCTATAAGCTCATCGAGAAATACCGCCAGGACGACGTGAGAGAGGTGAAGAAATCGAAGTATCTGCAGACCATCGACTCGCTCATCCGGGTTTATCAGGATATTCCGGAGGCAGGAGAACTTGCCGTGGAGCATTTCCGCTTCATGGAAGGTGCTACCGATGCCAAACCGCAGGATAAGCTCAACTATATCAACTATGCGCTGAGCCGCTGGGGTGGATGGTCGAGAATGAACGAACTGAGAAATGCGCAGAAGCGACTCACCGAACCGATGTTCCGGGTAAAGGATATGCCACAGGTATTGCGACCTGGGGAGAAGGCGTGGGTACAGCTGAACGTGCGCAATCTCCAGAACCTGAAAATCAGCATCTCCCGCCTCAATATTACGGCAGATAACGATTATAATGCGCAGAATGAGGCTACCTATAAGATGCTCCTGAAGAAGACTACGAAGCTGCATCAGAAGGATTACAGCAGGAATTACTATGGTCGTCCGGATTATCAAGTGGTGAAGGATTCCATCGAAATCGGTGGCAATCTGCCGCTGGGTGCCTATCTGATGGAGGTAACTTCGGATAATACCGGCATAGCTCCGCAGCGCAAACTCTTCTATGTCAGCAATCTGGCGGTGATGATCCAGCAGTTGCCGGATGATAAGCATCGCTACGTAGTGGTGAATGCTACTGATGGCCAGCCTATCGCCGGGGCTAAGATTGAACTCTATGACCAGTGGTATGGTTTCAACATGAAGAAGGACAAACGAACGGTTCATGCCCGCTTGACGACCGATGAGAACGGAGAGGCTTACTTCAAGAATGTGGATGGAGAGGTATTGATTTCTACCAACAATGACAAGTTTATGCCTGCCAAGTACATCTATCTCAGCCGTACCCGCTATTATGAGAAGAAGGATAATGAGACTAAATATCAGGTTTATACCGACCGTGCTCTCTATCGCCCAGGACAGAAGGTGCATGTTACGGCTATCAGTTTTGTCAACATGAAGGGTATTAATGCAAAGGTGCCTGTTGGCAGAGATGAACTGGTTTTCCGACTCTGTAATGCCAGTTGGAAAGAGGTGGAGATGAAGAAGGCGAAGGTTGACGAGTATGGCACGGCTTCGGTGGATTTCGAATTGCCTCAGGGCGGACAGACTGGTATGTATCATGTAGCCGTGGATGACCGAGCTAACCGCTTCTTCCGTGTGGAGGAATACAAGCGTCCAACCTTCGAGATTACCTTCCCGAAGGTGAACGAGAAATATAACTGGGGCGATACCGTAGTGGTGAAAGCTTCAGCCAAGACCTATGCCGGTATACCTGTACAGGGTGCCAAGGTAACGTATCAGGTGACTCGCAGAAACCAGCTCTGGTGGTGGGGCGCAGGCTCTACTGGACAGTTGGTGAAGACTGACAGTTGCGTGACTCGTGAGGACGGAACCTTCGACGTAGAAATTCCGCTAGAGGCTTCCTTGTCAGGAAAAGAAGAGGCTGATATGAGCGACTTCATGCGCATCGCCCGTTTCTTCAACTTCGAGGTCTCAGCTATCGTTACCGACATCAGCGGCGAAAGCCACGAGGGTGTGATGAGTCTGCCTTTGGGCACCAAGCCAACCATCCTCACGGTGAATCTTCCTAAGCGTATCGAAACAGACAGTCTGAAGACGGTGACCTTCGCTTACCGCAATGCCAGTGGTATGCCGATTTCTAGTAGGTTGAAATATCGAATTGATAAGGGCGAATGGAAGGATGCCGAGGCGAATGCACCGGTTTCTATCAAGGAATATGCTTCTTCCTCTGCCTCTTCTTCCCTCGTTTGGAAATCTGGCGTTCATCAGTTGGAGGCAATCTGCGGACAGGATACCCTGCAGCAGAAGTTCACCCTTTTCAGCATGAAGGATACCCATCCGGTGGAGCCAACCACCGAATGGTATTATCAGACGGCGAAGACCTTCCCTCGTGATGGCAAGCCTGTCTATATTCAGGTGGGCTCTTCGGAGAACGGAGCGCATATCGTATATTCCATCATCGCCGGCAACAAACTGCTGGAGAAGGGCGCCTGGGAGTTGGGCGACAGCATCGTGACCCTGCCTTTCACCTACAAGGAGGAATATGCGTCGGGCATCGTACTGAACTATAGTTTCGTGAAGCAAGGCAAGTGCTATACCCGAATGATGAGCATCGCCCGTCCTTTGCCTGAGAAGAAACTGAACATCGCCTGGAAGACCTTCCGCAACCGTCTGACCCCTGGTCAGAAGGAGGAGTGGACGCTGAAGATTACCACCCCTGACGGCAAGCCAGCCAAGGCGCAGCTGATGAGCGTGCTCTATGACAAGTCGCTCGACCAGATAGCCCCGCATTCCTGGAATCTCTCCCTGGGCTTCTATCAGAGTTTGCCAAACTGCTACTGGAAGCACAACCTCACTTTCCGTTCATTTTACTTGAATGGCGTTTATCCTACCAAGTATTATGACGAGAGGGGACTGGATGTAGATAAGTTTGATGGCAAATTCTTTAGCTATTATGCTTATATGCAAGCGGTGGAACTGAGCAAGTTGGAACGTTCTTCTGGCGGAACCGTTGAGTCTGTTCGTATACAAAAAGACGAGGTGGTTCGAGAAGAAGCGAAAGTCATAAGGATTCGCGGTTCTAAGATGGTTCGTGTTGCAGCGGCTGCTCCATCTGCCAACAAGGTTTTTGATGTAGTAGAGGAGATGCCGCAGTTTGCCAGCGGTTCTGGCTCAGATGCAGAACAGTTCCTCGACCAGGTGCAGGTGCGCGAGAACCTGAACGAGACCGCCTTCTTCTATCCTGCCTTGGAGAGCGACAACAATGGCAACGTAGCCATCAGATTTACCCTGCCGGAAAGCGTGACTACCTGGAAGTTCATGGGATTGGCTCATGACAAGGAGATGCGCAACGGTTTGCTGGTGGATGAGGCTGTGGCTCAGAAGACCGTGATGGTGCAGCCTAACATGCCTCGCTTCCTGCGTGAGGGCGATAAGAGCACCATCGTGGTGAAACTCTTCAATACTTCCGACAAGAAGGTGAGCGGCAACGCCCGTATGCAGATTCTCGACCCGGAGACCAACAAGGTGGTTTGGCAGAAAACGCAGAACTACAGCATCGATGCCGAGGGCTCTGCTACCATCTCCTTTGATGTCCAGGGACTGAAAGAAGGCGTATATATTAATAAGGTGGTGGCTGCCGGTAATGGCTACAGCGATGGTGAACAGCACTATCTGCCGGTTTTGAGCAACCGTGAACTCGTGGTGAACACCCTGCCTATCACCCTGCATCAGAAGGGTGAGCAGAACTTCGACCTGAGCAAACTTTTCCTGAACAAGGAGGGCAAGCAGGCGAAGGGTGCTGAAGAGGCAAAGGTAACCATCGAGTACACCAACAATCCTAGTTGGCTGATGGTGAAGGCGCTGCCAGCTATCAGTAATCCGGATGAGGAGAACGCCATCTCGCTGATGTCTGCCATCTATGCCAATACTATCACAAACCATGTACAGAAGCATCTCTCGCTTGAAAATCTCACTCAGGAGAGCATCCGCCTGCAGAATCAGGTGGAGAAGCTGAAGAAATTGCAGAACCCTAACGGTTCCTTCTCCTGGTGGAAGGGAATGAAGGGCAGCCGGTATATGACTACATCGGTAGCCGAAATGATGGTTCGATTGAATGCCATCGCAGGTGTGCAGAAATCAACCGCCCGGATGCTGACTTCCGCCATCGATTATCTCTCCTGGCAGACAGCACAGGAAGTAAGAGAAATGAAGAAGCAGGAGGAGAAAAAGCAGAAGGTGAGTCCTAGCGAACAGGCGCTGCATTATCTCTACATCCTTTCGATGGATGGCAGAAAGATGAAGCAGAATCTGGAAGCTGATAAGGCATATCTCCTGGACAAGATGTCGAAGATGACGGGTGATTTCTCCATCTATGGCAAGGCGCGTGCCGCCGTGGTTCTCGCCAGAAACAGCCAGCAGAATGCTGCTTACCGCGAGAAGGCAGGCGAATATCTGCAGAGCGTGAACGAATATGCCGTTTACCGCGAAGAGATGGGCCGCTACTACGATACCCGCAAGGCACTCTACAGCTGGAGAAACTATAAGATTCCTACCCAGGTATCCGTGATAGAGGCGCTGCAGATGCTGAAACCGAACGACAAGCAGACCATCGAGGAACTGCAGCGTTGGCTCCTGATGTCGAAACGCACCCAGGTTTGGGATACGCCGGTGAACACCGTAGATGCTGTCTATGCTTTTATGAAGGGCAATGAGAGCAACTGGAGCAGGAAGGCTGAGAATGCCGTGCTGAAACTGGACGGAAAGCTGCTGCCGATGCCGCAGGATTCCACTACTTTGGGCTATGTGAAGACCGAAAGACCGGGCAAGGCATCTAGGCTGAGCATCGACAAAAAGAGCGATTATACCAGCTGGGGAGCCGTCTATGCAGAGTTTAAGCAGCCTGTCAGCGAAATCGGTTCCATGGAGTCGGGCATAAAGGTGCGCCGTGTCATCGTTCCAGCCGAATCTGAGGGTAAGGGCAAGGCGCAGGCGAAGGTAGGCGAGAAGGTGAAGGTAACGCTCCTCATCACCGCCGACCGCGACTACGACTTTGTGCAGATTACGGATAAGCGTGCGGCATGTCTGGAACCGGTTAACCAGAAGAGTGGTTATCAGTGGGGCATAGGCTGCTATGTTTCTCCAAGAGATCATGCAACAAATTTCTATTTCGATCGTTTATCTAAAGGTATGCACATCGTTGAAATGGAGTATTACGTGGATAGAAAGGGCGACTATCAAAGCGGAACTTGCACCGCTGAGTGTACTTACAGTCCGGAGTTTGGTGGCCGCACAGAGGCGTATGAGTTGAGAGTTAACAATTAATAGTTTATAGATTGATAATTTAAAATAGAATAGTATGAAACGGATGAATATATGGATGCTCTCAGCGCTGTTGGCGCTGCCTGCATCAGCACAGAAGATTACAACCCAGCACGAGGTGGTAGACTGCGGACAGGTGGTGTTCCGCAAGCCTGTAACTGCCGAATTCATGCTGAAGAATGACGGGCACAAGCCGTTGGTTATCAACAATGTATTGAAAAGCTGCGGTTGTACGGAGGTAGATTATCCGAAGACGAGCATTGCTGCCGGCGAAAGTTTCGTCATCAAGGCGGTATACGATGCCAAGCAGATGGGTACTTTCACCAAGCAGGTTTGCCTCTATACCAATGCGGATGAAGAGCCGTTCATCCTCTCTATGAGGGGAAAGGTAGTGGGCAGCGTAGTAGATTTCGCTGGTTCTTACGATGAGATGCTGGGTGTCATCAAGAGTGATGCCCAGGAGGTGGAGTTTGATGACGTGAACCGTGGCGACCGTCCGGTTCAGCGCATCCATATCTTCAATCCTACCGACGAATTACTGGAGCCGGTAGTGATGCATTTGCCATCCTATCTTCATGCTTTCGTATCGCCTTCCAAGGTAGCTCCGCATCATTCTGCCGAAATCAGTTTCGTGCTGGATTCCAAGAAACTGCGCGACCTGGGCTTGAACCAGACATCGGTTTATCTCGGTGAGCGTCCTGGCGATAAGATTGCGCCTGAGAAGGAAATCGTGGTATCAGCCGTTCTTCTTCCTGGTTTTGAGAACATGACTCCAGCCAAGAAGGCACTGGCTCCGAAGATAGAGATGTCTGCCACCGATCTCAATCTGGGTAGTTTCAATGGAAAGAAGAAGCTGAAGGGTGAGATTCTGATTACCAATAAGGGTAAGTCGGAACTGGATATCCGCAGCATGCAGATGTTTACGATGGGCTTGCAGGTGAACCTGAAGAAGAGTAAGATTCAGCCAGGAGAGACCGTTAAGATGAAGGTGACGGCTGTGGCTGCCGACTTGAAGAAATCGCGTGTCAGACACCCTCGTATCCTCATGATTACGAATGACCCTGAACATGCTAAGGTGGTGGTGAAGATTAATGTACAATGAATTAAAAACGAATATCGTGCAGATAGAAATAGATAACGGCAGTGGGTTCTGCTTTGGCGTAACCACTGCCATCAAGAAAGCTGAAGAGGAGTTGGCTAAGGGCGGTAAACTTTACTGCCTGGGCGATATTGTGCATAACGGTATGGAGGTGGAGCGCCTGCATGAAGCGGGACTCATCACGATAGACCATGAGCAGATGGAGGAACTGCAGGGCGTAAAGGTCTTGCTCCGTGCTCATGGTGAACCGCCTGAAACTTATGCCCTTGCCGAGCGAAACAACATCGAAATCATCGATGCTACCTGTCCTGTGGTGCTCCAGTTGCAGCGCCGCATCAAGAAGCAGTATGTCAACAATCCGGAGGCACAGATCGTGATTTTCGGCAAGAACGGCCATGCTGAGGTGCTCGGACTGGTGGGACAGACGGAGAGTCATGCCATCGTGGTAGAGAAGTTTGAGGATGTGAAGCAGTTGAAGGAAACCGGTCAGCTGGATTTCTCTAAAGATATCTATCTTTACTCCCAGACTACCAAGAGTCTCGATGAGTTCCACCGCATCATCGAATACTGCCAGGAGCATATTGTTGAGGGCGCTGTCTTCAAGAGTTTCGATACCATCTGCCGTCAGGTGGCTAACCGCATGCCTAACATCGCTGCCTTTGCCAGCAAGCATGATGTCATCCTCTTTGTGAGTGGCAGAAAGAGCTCGAACGGTAAGGTGCTTTTCAAGGAATGCAAGAGCGTGAATGCCAATAGCTACCAGATAGAAAGTGCCGACGAAATAGATATGAACTGGTTCAAGGATGTGGAAACGGTAGGTATCTGTGGTGCTACCAGTACGCCGAAGTGGCTGATGGAAGAGTGCAAGGATAAGATTATCAAGGAAAGTTCGGCTCTTTTGTAGTAAGAGTTAATGCGTTGATTGTTAGTTTGTTAACCCACTTGTTACCGCGTTTTGCGGTAGCAAGGGGGCATCTTTTATAAACTGTCTGAAAATAAAACAGGTGATAAATCTTCTCCCGAAGACCTATCACCTTCAAAAAACAGTAATTAACTCAAAATTTATAATCTATATCATTACTACCTTGTTAATATGTTTGCAAAGATACTAAATTGAAGTTTTTTTTCCAAATCCTTTTCATCGAATAAAATAAATTTATCGGCAAAAGTAGTATATTTAACGTACTTTTGCATTAATAACCCGGCAGTCTCTTTTCTGTAGCTTATTCTGCTATTGCTTTTTGATATTGTTCCATCAGCCATGCCTTCTGTTCAGGAATGGTCATGTTGCTGTTGTCGAGCGTGATGGCATCATCAGCCTTTCTGAGTGGGGAAGTCTCGCGGTGGGTATCGATATAGTCGCGTTCCTCTACATTCTTCAGAATTGCATCGAAGTCGGCTGGCATTCCTTTCTCCTTCAGTTCATCGAAACGGCGCTGTGCTCTCACCTGTGAGCTGGCTGTAACGAAAATCTTCAGTTCGGCATTAGGGAACACGGTGGTACCTATATCGCGACCATCCATCACGATGCCCTTGTCTTCGCCCATCTTCTTCTGCTGCTCTACCAGCGCCTCTCTGACGAAAGGAACAGCGGCAATCGGACTAACGTGGTTGGAAACCTCTAATGAACGGATTTCCTTTTCTACCAGTTCGCCGTTCAGATAGCAGTCTGGGCGACCGGTTGTTTCATTAAACTTGAATGAGATGCTGATGTTCTTCATCTCCTTCTGCAGTTCTTCAGTCTGTACGGCTCCATCTGCTTCGAAGAGCTGATGACGCAGCGCATAGAGAGTTACCGAGCGGTACATGGCGCCCGTATCTACATAAACATAACCTATTTCCTTGGCAAGATCCTTTGCCATCGTACTCTTACCGCAAGAAGAGTATCCGTCTATTGCTATTGTTATTTTCTTCATAATTTCGAACTAACTTTAATGTATAATTTATAATGTACAATTTATAATCTGTAACTTACGTTCAGCATGAGGCTGCTGCTACTGACGTGATATTTGCCGTAGGCAACGTTCAGATGGAAGCGCTCCAGATTGATACCGCCACCCACAGAGAAACCGGCTCCATGACTGCTTTCCTCATCTTCTGAGGTGCTGATTTTCATCTCGTTGGCTCTCCGAAAGTTGTAGCCGGCACCTATCCACAGGCTTTCTGAAAGTAGAATGTCGGCACCTACTACGGCATGATCACGAAGACTGCTGTCCCAATGGTTCAGGTTGACCAGTGTGGCTGATACCCTGAACGGTGCGTTGGCGAAGCGTTTCGTCACACCCAACTGCAGGTCGATCGGCATCTTCTCATATTCATTGTCGTAAGCTTTCAGCTGTCCACCCAGGTTCTTTGCCACACAAGAAGCCGACCATTCCGTTTCAGGGTCGTAATAGTTGATACCCAGATCCACTCCTACAGCGATAGAATTGTAATCGCCAATATACGAAGTGATGAATTTGGCGGCAATACCACCCGCAAACTTTTCACCGAGCATATATGAGAAGTAACCCGCAATGGCAATATCCTTTGCAGAGAACTCACCCATCTGGATGTTGTTCTCATCCGTCTCTTTCATCTTGCCGTAGTCAACAAGCTGAGCCGAAACAGCCCACGAAGCCTTGTCGTTGACGATACGGTTGAAACTAGCCGAGGCAGTGTTCACCCCCGACATATAGTTCATATAATTGAGATTGACCGTCTTGTCGTTTACTGATGACAGGAGAGCCGGATTATGGAATATGAGTGCCTCATCATCTTCTATCAAGGTGATGTTGTCGCCACCCAGAGCAGCTGCATGAGCACTCACCGGCAAGCGAAGGAAATTATACCCCGTTTGGCTCTCTTGAGCATCAATAATTGTCGCAAAAAGCGTCAATATTGCGGAAATTACATATTTTTTCATTTAAATTTTCTAATTCTTTGGCAAAGATACTGCTTTTTTCAATAATAAGAAGTAATTTTGCAATGTTTTCGTAGGAAATAACGATTTTAAACGGTTTTTATTGTGGAAATTAAGAAATCAAATAGCGCACAACTGGAAGATAAGCGGGTTACATTTTTCCTGCTAGGGTTGCTGCTGGCTTTTACTTTCATCTTCGTAGGACTCCAATATCAGAGAGGTCCGCAGGGAGATGATGACTTGTCGGAATCGATGGAAGATCTTTCACAGGATCTGGAAATGTCGGCTCGTCCCGACCTGAAAGATATGGTGAGTGCAGAGGCTGTTTCGGCTCCTGCTTCTAAGTCAATTACTCAGGAAGTGAAGGCTGCCGAGCAACAGACTCAGAAGGCACCGCAGAAAATCAGTTCTACAACCAGCGAACTGGTTATCGGCGACGGCTCGGGTGTAGTGGATGGAGCAGAGGTGAAGGAAGCGGTTCCTGAAACTCCCATTGAGAATCCGGGAGCTGAGGCTCCTATCAAACTGACCGTCGTGCAGAAGATACCGCAGTTTCCTGGTGGCTGGTCTGCCTTCATGCAGTGGCTTACCAAGAACCTGAAGTACCCTGTAGCTGCCCAGAAGAGTAGGATTCAGGGAACCGTAGTGGTATCCTTTATCGTAAACAAGGATGGAAGTGTTGCCAATATCAAGGTAAGCACTTCGGTAGATCCATTGCTCGACAACGAGGCTTTGAGGGTGATGAAGATGATGCCGAAGTGGAAACCGGGCATCGATAAAGGCAAGGTCTGTCGCACGATGATTGCCATCCCGGTAGTGTTCCAGCTATAAATTATAAATTGTTCATTGTAAATTATACATTATAAATTATACATTATTATGAAGACAGCAGATGAAATTTTATGCATGGTAAATGAGTTTCTGGCTAATTTGCCTTACGAAAGAAAGCCAAAGTCTCTTTATGAGCCTATCAGATACGTTCTTTCTATGGGTGGCAAGCGTATTCGTCCTACGCTCATGCTTCTGGGCTACAATCTTTTCAAAGACAATCCTGAGAAGATTCTGATGAATGCCGTTGCCCTGGAAACTTATCATAACTATACTTTGCTGCATGATGACCTGATGGACAATGCTGATTTGCGTCGCGGTCATGAAACGGTTCATAAGAAATGGGATGCCAATACGGCAATCCTTTCGGGCGACAGCATGCTCGTTCTGGCTTATGAACGTATGGCTCAATGTGATGAAAAGCATCTTGCCAAGGTGTTGAAACTCTTTACGACCACTGCTCTGGAAATTGGTGAAGGTCAGCAGTTTGATATGGAGTTTGAAAACCGTAACGATGTGAAGGAGGAGGAATATATCGAGATGATCCGCCTCAAGACCAGCGTTCTCCTGGCTTGTGCCCTGAAGATGGGTGCTATCCTTGCCGATGCTTCTGATGAGGATGCAGAGAACCTGTATAAGTTTGGCGAGCAGATAGGATTGGCGTTCCAGTTGCAGGATGATTACCTCGATGTTTACGGCGATACCAAGGTGTTCGGTAAGGAGATTGGTGGCGATATCACATCTAACAAGAAAACGTACATGCTCATCAATGCCTTCAACCATGCCAACGACGCTCAGCGTGCAGAACTGCAGAAGTGGGTGGATGCCGAGGAGTTCGACCGCAAGGAGAAGGTGGCTGCCGTTACCCGTCTATACAACGAGATAGGTATCGACAAAATAGCGCAGGATAAGATTGCTTATTATTTCGAGCAGAGCAAGAAGTATCTGGATGCCGTGAATGTGCCTGCTGAGCGTAAGGAGGAATTGGCAAAGTATGCTCAAAAAATGATGAAGCGCCAGTACTAGTTGATAGTTAATAGTTTATAGTTGACAGTTGATAGGGCAATGTTCAAAGTAATAGATACACATACGCATTTCGATGCGGAGGAGTTTGATGAGGATAGGGCGGAGGCTTTCGCCCGTGCCAAGGAAGCGGGGGTAGGCAAGGTGTTCTTGCCTGCCATCGATGTGAAGACCACACACGCGGTACTGGCATTGGCTAAGGAATATCCGGGCTATGCTTATCCGATGATTGGTCTGCATCCTGAAGAGGTGAAGGCTGACTGGAAGGAACAGCTGGCTGAACTCCGGAAGATACTGGAGGAGCATCGCATGACCGGTAATGCCTGTCAGGAGGGTGGTTCTCCTCAGTTTTCTGACTTGATTGCTATCGGAGAGGTAGGACTTGATTATTACTGGAGCCGTGAGTTCGAAAACGAGCAGCTCGAGGCTTTCGAGGAACAGGTAAAATGGTCGGTAGAAACCCAGCTCCCGCTGATGATTCATTGCCGCAAGGCGCAGAACGAGATGGTGCATCTGCTCAGAAAGTATGAGAAAGAACTGCCGGGTGGCGTCTTCCATTGCTTTACGGGCAATCAGAAGGAGGCAGAAGAACTCCTCTCCTTCGATAAGTTTGTATTGGGCGTCGGTGGCGTATCTACTTTCAAGAGCAGCCATCTCAGAGAAGACCTGCCTGCTGTAGTTCCTCTGGATCGCATCGTTCTGGAGACCGACAGTCCGTATATGGCGCCTGTTCCTTATCGCGGCAAGCGTAACGAGAGTGCTTTCGTAGTAGAAGTGATGAAGACGCTCGCCAAGGCTTATGGCATAAGCGAAGAGGAGTTTGCCCGACAGACCAATCTCAATGCAGAGCGGGTTTTTCCGCTTTCCGTATCGCAAGTATAGGACGCAAGCGTTCAAAACTCCTTAAATAAACATAAAAAAACAATGAAAGTTATGGTATTTCGGAGGAAAAGCAATAATTTTGCACTTCGAAATTGTTGCAGCAGCATGTTGCGGCGATTAAGAAGAGTTCTTCGGAATATGGAAAGGTGCTCGAGTGGCTGAAGAGGCACGCCTGGAAAGCGTGTAACCGGCAAAACCGGTTCGGGGGTTCGAATCCCCCTCTTTCCGCTTTTATATATATAATAAGGTATATGAAGAAAAATACAGCTATTGCACGTTTTGCAATATTGGTTTTCACATGGATGTGTTCTCTGCCTATGATGGCTCAAGAAGAGAACATGGGATTTCATCAAGCTCTTAAGACAAAGTTTATAGAGGGTAATGCGGGATTTATGTCTCTCGTTGCTATCGCCCTCATCGTGGGTATGGCTTTCTGTATCGAGCGCATCATCTATCTGAGTCTTTCTGAAATCAACGCCAAGAAGTTGATGCAGGATATCGACCAGAAGGTGTCGGCGGGAGATGTGGAAGGGGCTAAGACGCTCTGCCGGAATACCCGCGGACCGGTGGCTTCTATCTGCTACCAGGGTTTGATGCATATCAGCGAGAGTCTTGATGACATCGAGCGCTCGGTAAGCGGATATGGTACCGTTCAGGCGGCTAACCTGGAGAAGGGCTGCTCCTGGATCAAACTCTTTATCGCTATGGCGCCATCGCTCGGATTCCTCGGAACCGTGATCGGTATGGTCATGTCGTTCGACCAGATTCAGCAGGCGGGCGATATCAGTCCTACTATCGTTGCTTCGGGTATGAAAGTGGCGCTCATCACTACCATCTTCGGTATCATCGTAGCCCTCATCCTTCAGGTTTTCTATAACTACATCCTTTCTAAGGTGGAGCACCTGACAAGCCAGATGGAGGAGTCGGCGGTTACTTTAATGGATATTATTGCCAAGAATAAATAAACGAAGAGAGAAATGGTTAAATTTCAATTTTCAAAGCAGAAGACGAAGTCGGCCGAAAAGATATCGCAGCAGGTGTTCTATATCATGATAGGACTGGCGGTGCTGGTTTTCGGTCTGTTCTTTTTGGTAGGCTACGATTTGCCTTTCGAAGAGAACCCCGACTTTAATGCGCCTCTCTTTACCGATGTGCTCATCCTGCTGATGTGGCTCTTCCTGATAGGAGGTACAGGTCTGGCTGTCTTTTCGATGATCAGAGATTATCGCAGCAGCAAGTCGGAGGCTGTAGTGAATGGCATTCCCGTGCGTCGCATCTTCCGCATCACATGGATCGGAACTTTGGCAGTTTTGCTGCTTACCTTCTTTTTGGGCGGTTCTGCTCCGATGCTCATCAATGGCGAGAATTATGCCGACTGGCTCTGGCTCAAGCTTTCAGATATGTTTGTCATCACATCGCTCCTGATGCTGGTGGCAGGAATCGGTGCCGTCTGTTTCGGTGCCACACGTTATATTCGGAAGAAAAACTAAAGAGAGTGCTTTGGGCTCTCTATTCTATAAATAAGGATTAAATATGCTGATTAGAAGGAAGCAACACAAAACCCCGGGACTGAATACCACATCTACAGCCGACATCTCGTTCATGCTGTTGATATTCTTCCTTGTCACCACATCTATGGATGTGGATAAGGGACTGTTGCGCCAACTCCCTTCACCTGAACCGCAGAAGAAGGAACAGCAGCAGTCGGTGGTAGACAAGGCTAACCTCATGGAGCTGCGCCTGACGGCTGGCGATACGCTTTTGGTCAACGGTAAGCCGATGCAGGTGAGCCTGCTCAAGGAAGAAACCATCCGCTTTGTACACCGCCTGGGCAAGAAACATCTCATCTCTATCGAGAGTGACCGCGATGCCGACTATAATCTCTATTTCCAGATGCAGAATCAGCTGATGGAGGCATATAGCCAGCTACGCAACGAAACAGCTCAGAAGAAATATCACAGGGATTATGCCCTCTTGAACAATGACCAGAAAGAACAGGTGCGCAACATCTGTCCGCAGCGCATCACAGAGTCGTATGCCAACGCAATGACTCATGCCGACCAGTGTGTTGATGCCAATGCTGAAGAAAAGCAGGGAGAAGAGAAAGCGGCAGAAACAGCTACAGAACAGCAGAAAGGAGGTAAACAATGATGAATTTTCATAAGAAATCGCATGAAGTGCCAGGGTTGAATACATCTTCTCTGCCAGATCTCATTTTCTCCGTACTGTTCTTCTTTATGATTGTTACCCACATGCGCCAGGTTACCTTGAAGGTAGACTGCCGTTTGCCACAAGGTAAGGAACTCACCCGCCTGACCAAGAAATCGGCGGTGAGCCATATTTATATAGGTAAGCCAACCAAAGAGATGCAGGCAAAGTATGGTACCGGTACCCAGATTCAGTTGAATGATAAGTTTGCTTCGGCTCCCGAAGTGATGGATTACATTTCGGCAGAAAAGAAGCGTATGTCACCGGAAGACCAGAAGCTGATGACCGTATCAATCAAAGCAGATCAGGAAACCAAGATGGGTGTGATAACCGACGTAAAGCAGGCTTTGCGCCAGGCAAAAGCACTAAAAATCAGTTATTCTGCCACAGAAAAAGGAAAATAATATTAATTTATCATGTTTTTCTCTTAAAAAATTGCTTTTATTAATTTTTTGTATTATCTTTGCAAGCAAATTATTAGTATTATGTCAAAACAAATTTTAGATTCATTAGATAGGCAGATTCTGAAGCTGATTTCTCAGGATGCCCGTATTCCATTTTTGGAAGTGGCACGCGCTTGCAATGTGAGCGGTGCTGCCATTCATCAGCGTGTTGCTAAACTTACAAATCTTGGTATCATCAAGGGTTCACAATTCATCATTGACCCAGAAAAGATAGGTTACGAAACTTGTGCTTATATGGGACTCTATCTGAAGGAGCCTGAGAAGTTTGACCAGGTTGTAGAGGAGTTGAAGAAGATTCCTGAGGTTGTAGAGTGTCACTATACTACAGGCGGCTTTGATATGTTTATCAAGATTTACGCGCTGAACAACCACCATCTCCTGGAAATCATCCATGATAAGTTGCAGCCATTGGGATTGTCTCGCAGCGAGACCATCATCTCTTTCAATGCATCTATCAACCGTCAGCTTTCTATGCAAGATCTCAAGAGTTTCAATGATGATGAAGAGGAAACTGATGAGGAGGCTGCAGCAGAGAAATAAGATATAAAAAGAAAAAAAGCAGTAGCACCCTGCGGGATTACTGCTTTCTATAAAGGGTGAGGAATGTGAACGGTAAGCCGTTTTCATTCCTCATTTCTTTTTCTGTCACTTCCCATTCTGCCGGATTGATTTCCGGAAAGAAGGTATCGGCATGTTCAGGTTCCTTTTCAACGATTGTGAGATAAAGCTTGTCTGCAAAAGGCAAAGCCTGTTCATATATGCTGGCTCCTCCGATGATGAAACATTCATCTGAAGCTTCTTTGCTTTCAATCTCTTCTTTCCTTGCTGCCAGCGCTTCTTCCAGAGAGGTGTATACTTCGCACCCTGTTATCTGCTCTCTTGTCTTCGAGATAACAATATTACGGCGGTTGGGCAAGGCTCCGTTAGGCAGCGACTCAAATGTCTTCCTGCCCATGATGATCGTATGTCCGGTTGTGAGCATACGAAATCGGGTCATGTCCGATGGGATGGCGTAGAGCAACCGGTTCTTGTACCCGATAGCTCTATGCACTTTTGATATACAGGCGATGATGCAGAGCATTTTTTTTATTTTAATGTTAAGTGTTAAATGTTAAATGTTGAATTATTCATTCTTGCTATAAACTGTTAACTATAAACTATTAACTATAAACAGCTCTCCCGTCCCGTGGCTGCTCTTGATTTTCCACTCCTGCGGATAGAGGTTGTTGGCACGGTTGCCAATGTTCTTTTCCCAGCCTATCGGAACCTGTCTGTAGGTTATCAGAACATAACCCTTAGGCGTATCGGCAGGCAGATTCACAGCCTCTTTGCGAAGGTAGCGGATGGCATCATCGTAGGATAACTCCACCTGTGGGAAGTGATCTTTGTTGAGCATCGTAGAGAGAGCGAGAGCCTGGTCGGGAATGAGACCCTTTCCCTTGTCTGTTCCCAGTTTCACACCTGCATGCAGCACCTTCAGGTTCTTTTCAGCCTGGTCGTAGATGTCTTTCCATCTGCCCGGAATGGCGTAAACCGTCTCGTTGCTCTCTGCAGGCATCCATTCCGTATCAGCCTTCAGCCAGCCTTCTGGAATCTCCGGTCCCTTTCCTTTAGCCACCTTCTTGTCTTTCTTCTTCTTATCCTTCCTGTTCTCCTTGGCTGAAGAACCTGCTTCCCATTCGCCCTCTTTCTTCAGAATCGCCATAAACAGACCTTCGCCTCGCGAAACGCCAGGAATGAACCGGTAAACAGGGAAGTCGGTGCCCGTGAGGTTGCGGGTGATGTTCCATGCATCTTCTACACCCTCCAGTGCCATCACTTCAGCGCCAAGTTCTTCGCATATCCACTCCACGTTCTCCTCATCTTCGTGCGCATTGAAGGTGCAGGTAGAGTAAATCAGGATACCGCCTGGCTTCAGACAGTTCCAGATATCCGATACGATTTCGCGCTGCAGCTGCCAGCAGTTGTTCACATTCTGGGTACTCCATTCGCCGATAGCCCCTTCATCTTTGCGGAACATTCCTTCGCCGGAGCAGGGAACATCTGTAAGAATCACATCAAACTGCAACTTCGATTTCTTGTAATCGCGGGGATAGTTGTTGGTAACAATCATATCCGGATGACCGAACTTCTGTACGTTCTCGGCAAGAATCTGTGAGCGGGTGCGCATCGGTTCGTTGCTGAAGAGCAGACTCCCTTCCGGCAAGGCAGCTCTTACGGCAGTCGACTTTCCGCCAGGGGCAGCACAGAGATCCAGCATCATCACCGGTTCTTTTACGTACTGTCGGATAGCCATATCAACAAACATGGATGAGGCTTCCTGTACATAATATAAGCCGGCATGCAGCAGCGGATCGAAGGTGAATCCGGGACGGGTAGAGAGATAACGGCCGGTTTCCGGACACCAGGGAATCGGTTCGCCATCAGCATCCTTGCATTTAAAAGGATTGATGCGGATACTGGTTGGTGCCTCCTCTTCAAGGATAGCATGCTCCAGACGCTGATACAGCTTTTCGCCCATCAGTACCTGCGTATATGTTCTGAAATCTTCAGGTAATGTCTTCATTCTGTTTCTTTTTCTTTAATTTGTTTGCAAAAATAAGAAAAATTTCGTTTCTTTGCAACTAAATAGCGCAGAGATGCGTCTAAGAAGCAGAAATTTTTCAAATAACAAGGTAAAACAATAAAAAATAATGATATGAAGAAAGCAATATTGGCATTAGCGCTCGTTATGAGCATCGGAGCCACCCAAGTGTCTTTGGCGTCTTCTGCTCCAAAACATCGTTATCATCCAACTACCCAACAGGTAGATTCAAAGGCTGCTCCTGCATCTGCCGCACAGCCATCTGCTTCGAAGGATAAAGACGACGAGGCGTTGGAGGCTTATTCTGATACCACCAGCACAGATTCGGCCAACTATGATGATTATGATGAGAATGATAATAAGTCTGTTCATTCTAGATACAGTTTAGACAACTATGATGATCCGTTCGATTTCATCGGTTCGGTATTTGGTGGCGGAGCGCTGGCTTTAATCATCGTCTTCTGCATCATTTTCGGCTTGTTGTTCGTCTTTGCCCCTTTGATTATCGTCTTTCTCATCGTCCGTTATCTGATGCGAAGACACAATGATCGGATGAAACTGGCGGAGATGGCGATGGAGAAGGGCATCAATGTTCCGGAAAGCGACCGGCCGATAGACAAGCAGAGCGATGAGTATCTGGTAAAGCGTGGATTGAGAAATGCCTTTCTGGGAGCCGGCTTGTGCGCCATGTTTGCCTGGTGGGATGCTGGTTTCCTGGCTGGCATCGGAGCCCTGGTCTTCTTCTATGGCATCGGTCAGACCGTTATCGGCTCGCTTCCTGCCATCAAGGACTGGTGGAAGAACCGTCATGGCGACCAGGGCACGGGATATAATGGTACTCCGGTCTAGCAGCCGACATTCAACATATTATGGCTTCTCAATAGGAGGGGAAGTCACAAGGAAAAGAACAACAATTATTAGTTAATATATATATAAGGTGGAAAAGTTATCCGATCTCTCTCTCGTCACGAAGGTGGTGATGCTTCATGACCGCAAGTCGTTCGACCTGCTGGTCAGGAAGTATCAGTCACCCATTCGTGGGTTCTTCCTGCGGCAGACGCTGGGGGATGCGCAGCTGAGTGACGACTTGGCTCAGGATACCTTTGTCAAGGCCTATACCCATCTGTCCGGTTTCAGGGGTACAGCCTCTTTCTCCACCTGGCTCTACCGCATCGCCTATAATGTATGGTATGATTATACCCGCAGTCATAAGGAGACGCAGGACATCGATACGCCTGCCGTTTCCAGTAAGAATGCACAGGGCGCCCATGCCGGATTGAAGATGGATTTGCTCAATGCATTACAGATTTTGAGCGAAAATGAACGTACATGCATCACGCTGCAGCTGATGGATGGACTCTCTATAGATAAGATTGCAGAGGTGACGGGATTGGCGCAAGGCACCATCAAGTCGCATCTCTCTCGAGGAAAACAGAAACTTGCAAGTTACTTAAAACAGAATGGTTATGACCGATAAGATAAATGATAAGAAGTTGAAGAGCATGAAAGGGGAACCGTTGAACCCTCAGGATGAAGAACTCTTGCAGATGTTCTTTTCCGATTGCCAGATGTCAGAGATTCCTGATGACGGATTCTCCGACAGGGTGATGCAGGCCTTGCCGGCTTTACCCGAAACTGATACTGCGATGTCGCTGGTTAAGCGCCAGCGCCTGGAACATTTATGGACGGCAGCCTGTGTGGCAGCAGGCATCATCATAGCAGTAGTCTGTCAGGGATGGGAGCAGATTCAGGGATGGCTTTTCTCTATGAAGATAGATTTCCTCCTCTCCGGTTCGCGTGCCCTTACGCATGTGGCAGATTCCATCGCCCACTCTCAGAATCTCCTGATGGTGCTGGCTGGCTTCGTTGTCCTCATCATGGTTTGGGGATATAATGAACTGGCTGATGCACGTCAGTAGGCTTCTTCCCTGATATCAATTGTATGAATGATCAACTCTTTCTATTAGCAGAATAGTTTTTAGTGCTAATAGAAAGAGTTTTTTATTACTATAAATATCATCTTTATGCTCTTGAAATCTCCGTTCATCGACGCTGAACGGACATTCAACGTCGCTGAACGTACATTCAACGTCGCTGAACGGAGATTCAGCGTCGATGAACGAAGATTTAATATTGCTGAATATAGAAAAACAAATAGGTGCTGCTACTTTTTCAGTAGAGCACCTATGCTTATGATATCAGTTTCTAAAACAATTTATAGGTAGTGCGGAGCACTTTGAACTCGGTTCGGCGGTTCAGCTGGTTGCAGATATCCTGATGCTCCTTGCTCTGCTTCAGGATAAACTCTTCATTGAGCACATCGCCTTCCTTGAGCCAAGGAAACTTCTCGGTGAGTTTCTTGCGCACATTCTTCGGCTTCTCCTTGCCGTAGCCCACAGGGGTGAGGCGCTCTTTCTCTATGCCGTGTTTTATCAGATAGTCTACTACCGATTGGGCGCGGCGCTGAGACAGATGCTTGTTATATTCGCTGTTTCCCTTGTAGTCGCAATGGGCGCTGAGTTCGATGGTAACGTGCGGGTTCTCTTTCAGCAGCGTTACCAGCTGGTCGAGGGCTGTTGTACTGGTTTCGGTAAGGGTTGCCTTGTCGAAATCGTAGAAGATGTTGTCGATGAGTACAGGGGCTGTGATGGAAGCCAGCGGGAACTGGAGCACGTATTCCTTACTCTCTTTAGCCGAATCAACCCGAAGTTCTTCCTTGTGGTTGAGGTAGCCTTTGCAGGATGCCATCACCAGGTAGTCGACATGCGGATTGATAGGGAGGACAAACGAACCGTCGCCCTTGACGGATAGTTTCCTGTTCGTTCCGTCGTTGCCTACGATTCTCACCTCTGCGGCAGGCAGTTCATAACCGTCTTTCTCGTAAACCCATCCCTTCATTGTGGTAACAATCTCCGGATTCTCGAAGGAGTAGATATGATCGTAGCCTCTTCCGTCTTTTCTGTTAGAGCAGAAGAAACCCTGGTTGTGGAGACCCTCGAAAGTCATTCCGAAGTCATCGGCTTCTGTATTCAGCGGATAACCGGGGTGGGTGAGTTCATATTTCCGGGTGATGGAATTCACTTTGGCGATATAGATGTCGAGTCCGCCCATTCCTACATGACCGTTGCTGCTGAAGTAGAAGTCGCCGTTAGGACGGAAGGTAGGGAACATCTCATCGCCTGGGGTGTTGATAGGTTCTCCCAGGTTCTCTACACCGCCCAGTCCGGCAGGAGTGATGCGCACTCGCCAGATGTCGAGACCGCCCTTTCCGCCCGGCATATCTGATACGAAATAGAGCCATTCGCCATCAGGAGAGATGGCTGGATGGGCAAAACAACTGAGCGTATCTTTGCTGATTTCCAGATTTGCAGGCTTGCTCCAGGCCGCATCTGAGCGGTTGGAGGTTACTATCTGGGCTAAGCGGGGCGAAGTGGGATCGGTGGTACACTGGGTGAGGTACATCTGCTTGCCGTCTGGGGTAAAGCAGCATGCGCCCTCTTCGTAGTCGGTATTGAGACCGGTTCCGATGGCTTCCGGCTTGCTCCATTTGCCTTTGTCGTTCTTTTCAGAGAAGAAGATGTCGGCAGATTTCGTTCCCGTCACTCCGTTCAGGTCGCTGCCCTGGGCTTCGTTGCGGGTTGAGGTGAAATAGAGCTGACTGTTGTCTTCGCTGAGGAACATCGGCGAATAGTCGTCTCTTCGGGAGTTGAAAACATCCATCCGCTTTACCTTGTACCGGCCTCCTTCCTTCTTCCAGTCTGGGGCTTTTCGTGCCGATTCGAGTCCGTTCTTTACCAGCATGTTGTCGGGCATGGAATCGAGCAGGAATTCCAATTCCTTGGCAGCCTGTCTGTAACTTCCGTTCTTCAGGAGAAGTCGGGCGTAAGCCAGGCGGTCGTTGAGGTCTGCCTGCTTGTATCGGATGGCATTGCTGTAGGCAGCCAATGCCTTCGGCGTACTGTTGATTTTATCATAGCAGCGTGCCATCTTCAGAGCCACCTTGCCCCGGGCAGCCCGCTCTTTGGTAGGTGTCTTGGTGTACACCTTTTTATATTGGGTTGCCGCATCGTAGTATTCGCCTAAAGAAAGATGCTTGTCTGCTTTCTTCAGGTTCTGGTCAATGCCGCAACTTATCAGAAAGAGGCAGCTGATTGCTGTTATGATTTGATAAAATCTTATTTGTTTCATATTGATTTACATCTGTGAGAATGGCTGGCGATATTGACAGCCTGCCTTCCAGTTGCTGCAGCCATAAGCTGTCTTGCCCTTGATGATGACGCCCTTGCCGCAGAGCGGGCATGGCTTGCCTACCATTGGGTCGGCTGGAGCCTGAGGAGCAGAAACCGGCTGTGCTGCTGCATTCTGCGTATTTGCATTTTGTGCATCTACATTTTGTGCAGTAGCTTCATCCTTTTTCTTGGCTGGCATCTTCTTGGCTGGTGCTTTCTTGGCAGCCGGTTTCTTCTTGAGGTCTTCCTCTGTCATGATGGTCACTCTCCGGTTGCTATTGTCTGACAATACATCGATGACAATCTTGTTGATCTGTTCTTTCAGTCCGTTGATGAAGTCGGCAGGATCGTAGGTCTTGTGCTCGATGTCGCGGAGCTTCTTCTCCCAGATTCCGGTCAGTTCGCAACTCTTCAGCAGTTCCTCATGGATGGTGTCAATGAGTTCGATGCCTGTCGGGGTTGCCATCAGATTCTTGCGCTGGCGACGGATGTAGTGGCGCTTGAAAAGGGTCTCGATGATGCCGGCACGGGAGGAAGGTCGGCCGATTCCGTTCTCCTTCAATGCAGCACGCAGCTCTTCGTCTTCTACGAATTTACCGGCTGTCTCCATCGCACGCAGCAGGGTTGCCTCGGTATAATACTTAGGTGGCGTGGTCCATTTCTCCGTCAGGGTAGGCTGATGTTCTCCCGATTCGCCTTTTGTGAAGGATGGGAGGGTTCTTTCTTCTACTACTTCCTTCTTGGCGCCGTTTCCTGAGTCTGCATTTCCGTTGGCGTTATCTGAAGCATCATCGTCATCTGCATTCTTTACATCCTTGGCATAGACTACTCGCCAGCCTGGTTCGAGAATCTCCTTACCGCTTACCTTGAACTCTATCTTTTCCGGTTTTGGTCCGTCTTCGTTGATTACCTCGCCCAATACGGTGGTGGTGGAGAATTTACAGTCCGGATAGAACACGCTGATGAAGCGCTTGGCGATGAGATCATACACGTTTGCCTCCATATCGGTGAGTCCGGTTGGCGGAACACCGGTTGGGATGATGGCGTGGTGGTCGGTTACCTTGCTATTATCGAAAACCTTCTTGCTCTTCGGCAATTTCTTGCTGATTGTTGCGAGCTGCTGGATGAGCGGGAGGTATTTCTGCTGACTCATGATCTTTGCCTGACTCACTCCGTTCAGAATCTGCGGACATTTCGGATAGATATCGTCGGTCAGGAACTGGGTATCTACACGAGGATAAGTGGTGTACTTCTTCTCGTAGAGACTCTGGATGAGTTTCAGCGTAATATCGGCAGAGTAAGCAAACTTTTTGTTGCAATCCACCTGCAGCGAGGTGAGGTCGTAGAGATGAGGTGGCGCCTCGTTTCCCTTCTTCTTGCTTACATCGGTAACGGTGAAGGGTTTGCCGGCGATGGTGCTGAAAGCCTTCTCGCCTTCCTCCTTGCTGGTAAACTTACCGCTGGTAGCGGTAAACTGGGTGTCGCGGTAGATGGTGGCGAGTACCCAGTAAGGTTCGGAAACAAAGTTGTCGATTTCCTTCTGGCGGTTTACGATGAGGGCAAGGGTAGGGGTCTGCACCCGGCCGATGCTGAGCACCTGTCGGTTCTGACCGTATTTCAATGTGTAAAGTCGGGTGGCGTTCATACCGAGAATCCAGTCGCCGATGGCACGGGAAAGTCCGGCAAGATAGAGAGACTGATATTCCCCCTGGTCTTTCAGTTCCTGGAAGCCCTGCTTGATGGCTTCATCGGTCATGGACGAAATCCACAGTCTCTTGACCGGGCATTTTGCCTGTGCCTTCTGCATCACCCATCTCTGGATAAGCTCTCCTTCCTGTCCGGCGTCACCGCAGTTGATGATGCTGTCGGCAGCCTGCATCAGTTTCTCGATGGTAGCAAACTGCTTCTTGATGCCTTCATCGTTGATGAGCTTGATACCGAAACGCTGTGGAATCATCGGCAACGCCGCAAGGCTCCAATGTTTCCACATCGGAGTATAATCATCCGGTTCCTTCAGCTCACAAAGGTGGCCGAAGGTCCATGTTACTTGGTAACCATTACCTTCCATATAACCGTCGCGTGCCGTGGTAGCCCCGATGATTCGGGCGATATCCTTAGCCACACTCGGTTTCTCTGCTATACAAACTATCATGTTTTATTCTTATTTCTGTTTGCAAAGGTACAATAAAATAATGAGATAGCCATCATTTCAGCTCCTTTTTCTCATTGCCGGGAATAAAAAAGCCCTGTAAGGCTTGGGCACAATCTAGAACTTGTGCCTTGCCTTACAGGGCGTATTTTATAAATATCTGCGTAATCTGCGCAATCTGCGTGAGATAAAAATTATTCCCGCGTGCGATTACTCGTACTCCTGCCAGCTCTTAATCTGCAGCTGATCCTGGCTCAATGTGCAGAATGCCTCGATGAAGGCGGAAGCCAGACGGGCATTGGTGATCAGAGGAATGTTGTGGTCGATGGCGCCACGACGGATTCTGTAACCATTGGTCAACTCACGCTTGGTGTAATTCTTAGGGATGTTGACGATGAGGTCGAACTTGTGGTCGGCAATCATCTGCATCACGTTAGGAAGATCCTTGTGGTCTTCATCAGGCCATCCTACGGCTGTAGCCTTCACGTTGTTCTCGTTGAGGAACTTCGCTGTACCGGCTGTAGCGTAGATGGTGTAACCGTTCTTTACCAAAGCCTGTGCTGCGTCGAGCAGAGAAGCCTTCTCCTTGGCACCACCGCTTGAAAGCATGATGCCCTTGTCCTTTGAAGGAATCTTGTAGCCGGTGGCAATCAATGAGTTGAGCAATGCCTCCTCGAAAGTATCACCCATACAACCTACCTCACCGGTAGAACTCATATCTACACCCAAAACTGGGTCGGCGTTCTGCAAACGGGCGAATGAGAACTGTGATGCCTTTACACCCATACGGTCGATATCGAAAGCAGACTTATCCGGTTTCTGATATGGAGCATCGAGCATGATGCGGGTAGCAGTCTCGATGAAGTTGCGCTTCAATACCTTGCTCACGAATGGGAATGAACGGGATGCACGGAGATTACACTCGATCACCTTTACATCGCGACCCTTAGCCAGGTACTGGATATTGAAAGGACCCGATATGTTGAGCTCCTTGGCGATGGCACGTGAAATCTTCTTGATCTGACGGGCTGTAGCGAAGGAAATCTGCTGGGCAGGGAAGGTCATGGTAGCGTCACCGGAGTGAACACCTGCATACTCTACGTGCTCTGAAATACCATACTCAACAATCTCACCATTCTGAGCCACACCGTCGAACTCAATCTCGTTGGTCTCTGTCATGAACTGGGAGATAACTACTGGGTATTCCTTAGAAACCTCAGAAGCTGCCTCCAGGAAGCGACGCAACTCCTCATCATCGTGGCAAACGTTCATGGCTGCACCGGAAAGAACGTAAGATGGACGAACGAGAACAGGATAGCCTACCTCGTCGATGAACTTCTGAACATCCTCCATTGATGTGAGGGCGCTCCACTTAGGCTGGTCGATGCCCAACTTATCGAGCATGGCAGAGAACTTACCGCGGTTCTCGGCACGGTCGATGTTGACAGGAGATGTACCCAGGATTGGCACAGACTGGCGATGAAGCTTCATAGCCAGGTTGTTTGGAATCTGACCACCTACAGAAACTATCACGCCACGTGGTGACTCCAGGTCGATGACATCGAGTACACGCTCGAATGAAAGCTCATCGAAGTAGAGACGGTCGCACATATCGTAGTCGGTAGATACGGTCTCCGGGTTGTAGTTGATCATGATTGACTTGTAACCCAACTTGCGGGCTGTATTGATGGCGTTTACTGAACACCAGTCGAACTCTACAGAAGAACCGATGCGGTAAGCACCCGAACCGAGAACGATGACAGACTTCTCGTTCTTGTAGTAGTTGATGTCGTAACCCTCTACGGCGTAAGTCATGTAGAGATAGTTGGTGAGGTCAGGATGCTCGCTTGCCACAGTAGGGATGCGCTTTACGGCTGGCAGAATGTTCAACTTCTTACGCAGGGCGCGAACTGCCAGTACCTCCTTCTCCATATTGGTGTTCTGAGTCTTCAATACGAAGCGGCCAATCTGGAAGTCAGAGAAGCCCAATACCTTAGCCTCGCGCAATACCTCGGCTGGAATCTCCTCCAGCGTATTATATTCAGAAAGCTTGTGCTTGTAATCTACGATATTCTTCATGCGCTCGATGAACCAAGGATCAATCTTGGTCAACTCCTCGATGCGCTCGATGGTGTAACCTTCCTCCAGAGCCTGGGCGATGGCGAAGATACGGAGGTCGGTAGGGTTGGAAAGTTCCTCATCCAGGTTATCAAACTTGGTGTGGTCGTTGCCTACGAAACCGTGCATTCCCTGACCAATCATACGGAGACCCTTCTGGAGCATCTCCTCGAAAGAACGGCCGATAGACATGATTTCGCCTACAGACTTCATGGAAGAACCAATCTTGCGGCTTACACCGACAAACTTGGTAAGGTCCCAACGAGGAATCTTACAGATCATATAGTCGAGTGATGGAGCCACATAAGCTGAGTTAGGAGTACCCATCTCGCCAATCTGGTCGAGTGTATAACCGAGGGCAATCTTGGCTGCAACGAAAGCTAGTGGATAACCGGTAGCCTTAGAAGCGAGGGCAGAAGAACGGCTCAAGCGAGCATTGATCTCGATGATACGATAGTCGTTGGTCTCAGCATTGAAAGCATACTGGATGTTGCACTCACCCACGATGTTGAGGTGACGGACGCACTTCACGGCGATGTCCTGCAACATCTTCACCTGCTCGTCGGTGAGAGAACAGGTTGGAGCCACCACGATAGATTCACCTGTATGGATTCCGAGTGGGTCGAAGTTTTCCATAGAGGCAACGGTGAAGCAACGGTCGTTCGCATCACGGATGCACTCAAACTCAATCTCCTTCCATCCCTTCAGGCTCTCTTCAACGAGTACCTGAGGTGCGAAAGTGAAGGCAGATTCAGCAATCTCCTTGAACTCCTCTTCGGTCTTGCAGACACCAGAACCGAGACCACCCAGCGCGTAGGCAGAACGGATCATGATAGGGTAGCCGATGTTGCGTGCCGCAGCCACAGCCTCCTCCATGTTCTCGCAAGCGTGGCTTACAGGAACCTTGAGGTCAACCTTGTTGAGCTCCTTTACGAAGAGGTCGCGGTCTTCTGTGTTCATGATAGCCTCTACCGAAGTACCCAACACATCCACACCGTACTCCTTGAGCACACCGTTGAGGTAAAGTTCTGTACCAACGTTCAAACCCGTCTGTCCACCCCAAGCCAGCATGATGCCGTCAGGGCGCTCCTTCTTGATAATTTCAGTTACAAAAAAAGGTGTCACCGGCAAGAAATAAACCTTGTCAGCAATACCTTCACTTGTCTGAATTGTAGCAACGTTTGGGTTAATGAGGACGGAACTAATACCCTCCTCGCGCAAAGCCTTGAGAGCCTGCGAACCGGAATAGTCAAACTCACCTGCCTGGCCGATCTTCAAAGCACCGGAACCCAGAACGAGGACTTTCTTAAGCTGTTTCTTCATCATTATATATAACTATAAGTTTGTTCTTTATATGTCTTGTTATTTATGTTTTTAGCAACTAAACTGCATTTGGCTTAGTTCACAAATGGTAGACACGCTATTTCTAGATGCAAAGTTACGCTATTTATTTGATTATTCCAAATTTTCTGCAAATCTTTACAGTTAAATAACATCAATTCTCATAATTTCTTCCATAAAATCTTTTATTTTTACTATTTTTTTGTTACTTTTGCAGCGGCTTTTAGTCATGTAGAAAAAGAATAAACAAATAGAAAACAAGATAAATATAACAACAATGAAAGTCGGATTATTCGTCCCTTGTTATGTGGATGCCCTTTACCCTGAAGCGGGTGTGGCTACATACAAGTTGCTTAAGCATTATGGACTAGACGTGGGTTATCCCGAAAAACAGACTTGCTGCGGCCAGCCAATGGCTAATGCCGGTTTTCAGTACAAGTCGGAGAAGGTCATAGAGACATTTGATGAGCTGTTCAAGGATTACGATTATATCGTAGCTCCCTCTGCCTCATGTGCTGCTTACGTAAAGGTGTATTATCCTAAAATCTTTGAGGGTAAGCACGAGTGTATTTCCTCAAAGAAAATCATGGATGTTGTGGAGTTCCTTCACGATGTGCTGAAGGTGGATCATGTGCCGGGCAAGTTCCCGCATGTGGTGAGTGTACACAACAGTTGTCACGGTGTGCGCGAACTGGGATTGTCGTCTCCATCTGAGCGCCACATCAAGCCTTTCAACAAAATCATCGACTTATTAAATATGGTGGAAGGCATTACTATCCACGAACCGGAGCGCAAGGATGAGTGCTGCGGATTCGGCGGTATGTTCTCTATTGAGGAACCTGCCGTTTCTACCCGTATGGGCGAAGATAAGATCAAGCGCCACATGGCTACAGGTGCCGAGTATGTAACGGGTCCGGATTCTTCCTGCCTGATGCACATGGCGGGAATCGCCAAGAAAGAGAATATGCCGATCAAGTTTATTCATGTTGTTCAAATATTAGCTGCAGGACTATGAGTACAGAACATTCCAAAAGAGCTGCGAAGTTTACGCAGAACGTAGAGAAGACCACCTGGCACGACGCTACCTTCTGGTCTGTTCGTCAGAAGAGAGATAAAATGGCGCAGGAACTTCCTGAGTGGGAAGATCTCCGTGAGCATGCGTCTGAAATCAAGATGCACACCATCACCCATCTTGCCGATTACCTCGATATGTTTTCCAAGAATCTGGAGAGCCGTGGGGTGAAGGTTCACTGGGCAAAGGATGCACAGGAATTCAATGAGATTGTGCTCGGTATCCTGAAAGACCATAACGTGAAGAAGATGGTGAAGTCGAAGTCGATGCTCACCGAGGAGTGCGAAATGAATCCTTATCTGGAGCAGCACGGCATTGACGTGGTAGAGACCGACCTGGGTGAGCGCATCATCCAGCTCTTGCATCAGAAGCCTAGCCATATCGTGATGCCTGCCATTCACCTGAAGCGTGAGGAGGTAGGTAAGATGTTCGAGGAGAAGGGTATCTCCAAGGAAATCGGCAACTACGATCCTACTTACCTGACCCGCTGTGCCCGTCATCATCTCCGCGACCAGTTTATGGAAGCTGGAGCAGGTATGACCGGATGTAACTTCGGTGTGGCTGCCACCGGCGATTGCGTGGTTTGCACCAACGAGGGTAATGCGGATATGACCACTTCCATGCCTAAGCTCCATATCGTAGCGATGGGTATTGAGAAACTGGTTCCTGATTATAAGTCATTGGCTGTGTTCCAGCGCCTGCTTTGTCGCTGCGGAACCGGTCAGCCTACCACCGCCTTCACTTCTCATTTCCGCCAGGCTCGTCCGGGTGCCGAGATGCATGTAGTATTGGTGGATAACGGCAGAAGCGATATTCTTGCTGATAAGGACCACTGGCAGACTTTGAAATGCATGCGTTGCGGAGCCTGCATGAATACCTGTCCGGTTTATCGTCGTTCAGGCGGTTACAGTTACACCTATTTTATTCCGGGTCCTATTGGTGTGAACCTGGGTATGCTGAAGAATCCTCAGAAGTACAGCGACAATGTTTCTGCCTGCACCTTGTGCCTGTCTTGCGACAATGTCTGTCCTTCCAAGGTAGGACCAGGTTCGCAGATTTACGTATGGCGCCAGAGTCTGGAGAAGTTGGGCAAGGCAGATCCTGTGAAGAAGGCGATGTCGAATGGTATGAAGTATCTCTTCGACCGTCCTGCGCTCTACACCACAGCCCTGAAGTTTGCGCCACTCGCCAATCTGATTCCTGAATGCTGCACGCACTTCAGCAATTGGAATGCCTGGGGCATCGGTCACGCCATGCCTGAGTTTGCAAAGAAGAGTTTTCATCAATTATGGAAAGAGGGAAAAGTAAAATGAAGAAAGAAGATTTCCTGAACAAGTTGCGTAAGAATACGCATGTTCAATTCTATATGCCTGCCGTAGATGTGAAGGGTATCCAGTATGAGGATACGCTGAAACAGTTTATAGAGATGACGGAATCGGTAGGTGGCCATGTGATAGAGGCGAAGGATGGTGAAAGTCTGGATGAGCTGGTGAAGAAGGCTTATCCGGAAGCCAAGGTCTTTGCCTCTCATCTGCCAGAAATCACGATTGCCCAGAAGAATCCTGATATGGTGGCTGAGGCTAATGACCTGAATGGTACTGATGTGGGTATTGTTCGTGGTGAAGTGGGTGTTGCCGAGAATGGCTGCGTCTGGATTCCTCAGACCATGAAGGAGAAAGCGGTGCTTTTCATCTCGGAATACCTTGTGATATTCCTCGAAAAAGAGAAGATTGTGAACAATATGCATGAGGCTTATGCCCGTATTGAGATGGATCCGAAGTACAATTTCGGTACTTTCATCAGCGGTCCTTCCAAGACTGCCGATATTGAGCAGGCACTGGTTATGGGTGCGCAAGCTGCTCGTGGTGTGACAGTTATACTGATTTAGTTTATAGTTAAAAGTTGATAGTTTATAGGGCTTAGCCGTTCGCAAGATTGCTATAAACTATCAACTTTAAACTATCAACTATTATAATCTCCATTCGTAAGTATCATAAACCACGCCTCTTCCTCCGAAACCTTCTTTCTGATAGATGAGGCTGGTGTTGAGCACCTTTCCTCCTTCTTCATTGGATGTTCCGAAATCAAAGTATTTGCAGTCCTTGTAGTCTTCTTGAAGAATCTTTCTGAATATCGCATCAATAGCATGCATGTGCTTGCCTTTTGGTGTGGCTGATATGTACTGGGAATGAACCACCTGTGGCGTGATGTACAATAACGAACCGCCTAGGGTTTCTTCTCCCAATTTGGCTACATAAAGACGTATTTGTTCTGGAAATCTTGATTTCAGCAGCAACATTTCTTCCAAAGTATGCACGGGCTTGGCTTGATAGGTCTGCATCAGGTTATCTTCTAATATCTTCCAAAACGCCGCAAAGTCGTTGCTTTCTTCGGCGATAATGCCCTCTGTTCGTGCCTTGTTGGCTCCATAGTGCCGGTCGCGACTCCATTTCAGAGGGTGACTCATGTCGATGACGGAGGCGATGTTGCGTACTGCCAGTTGCGCATGGCATTCCTTGACGATGGCGTATAAATCTTCCTCTGATGGTATTTGGTGGTAAATCCAGGGTATTGCCTTATAGACTACTTTTTGGAAACCTGCTGATTGCAGGTAGGAGTTGATGGCAACGAATATGTCGCAAACATCCTTTGCCGAAGCCTTGCTGGTTGTAAGGAGACTCCCATAAGTTAGCCCTTGGTGGGAATAAAAAGTTTTTCCCGATTGGTTGCCGGGAAGTATGGCGTATAGTTTTCCGTCCTTCCATATCATCAGAGAATGGTCTGTGAAACGGTCGCTGTGATAATCCATGTACGAGCGGTTGAGAAGGAAGGTGGCGTTGCGTGACTGGCCTACAAAAGCATTCCAGACTTCCTTGTCTGCATCGTTGTATTTTCTGATCTCAAACATGATATTTAGCGTTATTGATTCTCGGTCTTTGAGAGATTAGGACTTTGTGATGAACTGATGAATCTGAGGTATTCGTCATATTCGCGTATATAGTCTTCTTCCTCAAACTTGTGGGAAGCCAGAACCAGACACAATGAGCCGGAAGAGAAATCATCCAGTGTTCGCCAGATATTGACATCCACGAACAGTCCCTCCCAAGGGTGGTTAAGATGATAGGTCTTCTTCTGTTCTCCATTATCCAGTGTTACCGAAAAGGAACCGCTGGCTGCTATGATGAACTCCTGGCATTTCTTGTGAGCATGGCCACCGCGACTTTCTCCGCCCGGAATATCATAGGTCCAGTAGGTACGGGCAATGGCAAAGGGAATATGCGTTTCTCCCTCTGCCACTGTCAGGTTGCCTCTAGGGTCGAATATCTTGGGTAATGTGATAATTCTTCCTAATTCTTTCATGTCTATTTCTTCATGTATGGGTCGGTTCCCAATACAGTCTTTGCCAGGCGCTTTGCCTTGTCGCGGAGCTGATTGAGGTCATCGCCCTTCTCGCCGTAGCAGAGTACGACGCCCATGCGGCGACCTACGTGAGCCTCTGGCTTGCCGAAGATACGGATGCGGGTGTGGTCTTCCTTCAGGGCATCGAGCATATTGTAGTTTAATGGCTCGGTGCTTTCCGCTGGCGAGAGGATGACGGCAGAACAGCCGATGTGCTCCAGATGGATTCCGGCGATAGGCAAGCCCATCACAGCACGGAAGTGGAGCTCAAACTCGCTCAGGTTGGTGGTGTGACCGAGGGTTACCATACCTGTATCGTGTGGACGAGGACTCAACTCAGAGAAGATAACCTCGCCCTGCTTGCTCAGGAAGAACTCTACGCCCCAGAGACCGGCACCTGTCAATGCCTTGGTTACTTCGCCGGCAATGTGCTCAGCCTTCTTCAAAGCCTCCTCTGGAATCTGGAATGGCTGCCAGCTCTCGCGGTAGTCGCCGCCCTTCTGTACGTGGCCGATAGGTGGACAGAAGAGGGTAGGACCGTCTTTCTGGGTGACGGTGAGCAGGGTGAACTCTGAATCGAAGTCGATGAATTCCTCGATGATTACTTCCTTCACGTCGCCACGACCTTCTTCCATTGCCTCCTTGTAAGCCTCCTTCAGTTCATCATCGTTGTGAACATAGCTCTGACCATGGCCGCTTGAACTCATCAGAGGTTTCACTACGCATGGGAAACCGATTTCATCGGCAGCGTTCTTAAACTCCTCGAAGGTCTTGGCATAGAAATACTTGGCGGTTCGCAGACCCAGTTCCTTGGCAGCAAGGTCGCGGATGGCACGGCGGTTCATGGTGTAGTTTACGGCACGTGCAGAAGGCACAACCTGAATGCCGTCCTTCTCGAAGTCGAAGAGTCGCTCGGTGCGGATAGCTTCAATCTCAGGCACGATGATGTCTGGGTGATGTTTCTCTACCACTGCGGTCAATGCGTCGCCATCGAGCATCGAGAATACTTCCCGCTCGTCGGCTACCTGCATGGCTGGTGCATTGTCATACTTGTCGCAAGCGATGACGTACTGTCCTGCTCGCTTTGCGGCGATGGTAAATTCTTTGCCCAGTTCGCCTGAGCCCAAAAGCATAATCTTCTTCATTTATATGATGTTTTATATTTTATGTCCCTAAAATTAATCCCTAATCACTAATAATTAATCACTAAGTCCGAACTTCTTTCTGATAAATTCTGCGATAAACTTCTCTGTTTCTTCGATTCCCAGATGGCTGCTGTTGATGCAGAGGTCGTAGCTCTCGCTGTGTCCCCACTTCTTGCCTGTATAGTAATCGTAGTAAGAGGCGCGCTGCTCCTCGTGGCTTTCGATAAACTTGCGGGCGCTGGCTCTGTCGATGTCCTTTCGCTTGCACACTGCCTTAATGCGGTCGTCGATGTTGGCGGTGATGAAGATGTTGATCACATTCTTGTAATCACGCAGCACATAGTCGGCGGTTCTGCCCACAAACACGCAGTTGCCCTCATCGGCAGCCTTTCTGATGGCGTCGCTCTGGAACTTGTACAGACCTTCCTGCGAGAAGTCGTTGTGATAGAAATTGTTATCGCTCAGGAAGGGCAGATGGGTATGGAAGAGAGACTTGAAGAATCCCTTCTGCTCATCGTTCTGCTCGAAGAATTTCTCAGAGAATCCACTCTCCTTGGCGGCAAGATTCAGCAGCTCACGGTCGTAACATTTGCAACCGAAATCCTCCGCCAGCTTCTCGGCGATGATATGGCCGCCGCTACCTATCTGGCGACCTACGTTTATGATAATCTTGTTCATAATTTATAGTTTATAATTTATAGTTTATAGGGCAATCTTGCTAAACGGAAAAGCTGCTATTAACTATTAACTTTTAGCTGTTCTTGGTGTTGTCTTTTCAGCTTGTTCATGTACCACATCATTACGACTCCGGCGATGACTGCGGCAGCGAAGTCGGAGATAGGCATACTGTACCATACTCCATCAATGTCCCATATCATCGGCAGAAAAGCCAGGAGCGGCAGGAGGATAAGCAACTGTCTCGACAAGGAGAGGAAGATACTGATCTTCACCTTTCCGATGCACTGGAAGAAATTGGTGATAACCATCTGGAACCCAATGACCGGGAAGCAGAACATCACCACTCTGATAGCCTTGATGCCCAGGTCTATCAGATGCTTATCGGTAGTAAACATTCTCGCGCAGTAGTAAGGCAGGAACATCGCTATCAGCCAGCCCGTTACCATGATGGCGGTGGCGGCAAGGATGCTCAGGTTCAGTACGCGAATCAGTCGGTCCAGTTTCTGGGCTCCATAGTTGTATCCGGCTATAGGCTGCATTCCCTGGTTTACGCCGAATACGAACATCACGAACACCATTGCAATACCATTGGCTATTCCGTAGGCACCCACGGAGAGGTCGCCTCCGAACCGTACCAGCTGGTTGTTGATGAAGATGACGATGATGCAGGCGCACACGTTCATCAGGAAAGGCGAAATGCCGATGGCAAGGATATTATCCACGAGTTTCCTCTTCAGTTTGTAGATGCCTTTCTTGAAGTGGAGCAGCTCGCTCTTGTTGCTGAAGAGCTTGAACTGCCACATCAGCGCCATCAGCTGCGAAAGGATGGTGGCGATGGCGGCTCCCTGTATTCCCCATTTGAAGACGAGGATGAAGAGGGCATCCAGTATCACGTTCATCACCACCGTGAAGATGGTGGCGTACATCGCCTGCTTGGGCTTGCTCGCTGCTCGGAGCAGGGCGTTCATGCCGAAATACATGTGGCTCACCACGTTACCCAGCAGGATGATGACCATATACTCATGTGCATAGATGAGCGTCTGGTCGCTGGCTCCGAAGAATCTCAGGATAGGGTCGAGGAAGAGCAGACAGATGATGCTCAGTCCGATACCGATGATGAGATTCAGAGAAATTGTGTTACCCAGAATGTTTTGCGCTGTGGCATAGTCTTTTTGTCCCAACTTCACGCTGATGGCAGTAGACGCTCCTACGCCCACACCGGCTCCGAAAGCGGCGGTGAGGTTCATGAAGGGGAAAGTGATGGCGAGACCTGAGATGGCCATGGCTCCCACACCCTGACCGATGAATACTCGGTCAACGATGTTGTAGAGTGAGGCGGCGGTCATCGCAATCATCGCTGGCAGGGCGTACTGAACGAGCAGCTTGCCCACCGGCTTCGTACCTAATTCTAATGTCGCTTGTTTATTTTCCATTTATATCTGTTTTTTCCTCATAGACGCTCGCTCAGCTTCTTTCAGAATGCAATTGCAGCGGCTACTTGTCTGCAAAAGTACAAAAAATATCTGATACCTTATTATATATATGAGAAAAACTTGCATTTCATGATAAAAACTTCCCTTTTCCTTTGGCGTTTTCGTACAATTTCTGTACTTTTGCACTTCAGAATAAACAATTCAACTGATTAATAAATGCAATACAAAAATATTGCAGCAACAACAATAACAAACCGGACTACCGATATAATGATGAAAAAATATTTGATGCTTTATGCATTTTTAATGACCGCTCTTTCTTTGTTTGCTCGCGAAGACAGGGTTAGCAATTTTGAGCAACTGATGCGGTTGCCCCGCATCGCCGAAACCGATATGGTGTCGTATCCGGGAGGCAAGTGTATGATGTATCGTCTTTATCTCAGAGACAAAGACCTCAGTCACACTCCCTTTTCGGTAAGTCGCCCGGCAGATTTTCTCTCTCCCCGTTCCATAGAGCGCAGAAAGAGACAGAATCTGCCCATCGATGTTACCGATTTGCCTGTGGCTCCTGCTTATGAGCAGGCTGTAAGCGAGGCAGGCATTGAGATTGTGGGCAAAAGCAAGTGGAACAATACCCTGCTGGTCCGCATTCATAAGGAGAAGGAACTACGGAAACTGGATGATCTCGATTTCATCACCCGGAAGATGAAGGTCTTCACTGCTCCCGATTCTGTCAGTCAGCGCGTCAGAAGTAGCGTTCGCAGGGGATTGAACGATTGGACTGGTGGAGTAGGCGAATATGGTGCTGCCGATGCGCAGATTCAGTCGCTCAACGGCAAGCGGCTGCATGGAACCGGACATTTGGGCAAAGGAATGATGATTGCTGTCTTCGACGGCGGATTCATGAATGTGGATAAGATTCCGGCGCTGCATAATATCAGATTGGCGGGCATTAAGGACTTTGTGGTTCCTCAATCCAAGAATATTTTTGCCGAGATGGAGCATGGAACGATGGTGCTTTCTACGATGGCTGCCAACGAACCCGAAAGATTCGTGGGAGTGGCGCCTGAGGCTCAATATCTGCTGGTGCGCTGTGAAGATGAGCGCACAGAGAGTCTGGCAGAAGAGGATTACTGGGCTTTTGCGGCTGAATATGCTGACAGTTGCGGCGTGGATGTCATCAACTCTTCGTTAGGCTATCATGGCTTCGATGATGTGTCTACCAACCATCATTATTATGAGCAGGACGGCAATTCTACCCTCATCTCCCGCACCGCTTCGATGTGTGCTGACAAGGGAATCATCTGTGTCAATTCTGCAGGAAACGACGGAATGGGAAGTTGGAAGAAAATCAATTTCCCTGCCGATGCACGCAATATCCTTACCGTGGGCAGCGTAAACGAAATGGGCGAGAATGCGGCTTTCAGTGCCGTGGGACCTACTGCTGACGGCAGAATCAAGCCTGATGTGATGGCTTACGGAAGTCCTACCTGTGTGATTACGGGCCGTGGAAATATCATCAATGATAACGGAACGTCTTTCTCATCTCCGCTCATCGCCGGAATGGTAGCGTGTCTCTGGCAGGCTTTGCCTCAGAAGACGGCTAAGCAAATTATGAAACTCGTGAGATTGGCTGGTAATAATCAGCATCATCCCGATAATGTATTCGGATATGGTGTACCTGATTTCTGGAAGGCTTATCAGACGGGAAAAGCGATCAAGTAGGCACGGAGAAAAAATAAGGCACGGAGAAAAAAGAATAAGGCACGGATTACACGGATTACACGGAGGCTCGCGCCCTTGTTCTCTGATAAAAAATCCGTGTAATCCGTGTAATCCGTGCCTAAAAAAAATCCCGTGCCCCCCAAAAAAAATCAGTGCCAAAAATATAAGAGTATGAAGCAAAGATTTTCTCTCTATGAATTAAACTCCATGGTCCGCGACGTTATTTCGATGTCCTTGCCCGACAGCTATTGGGTGGAAGCGGAACTCTCCGAGGCTCGCGAGGGCTACGGCGGGCACTGCTATCTGGAACTCATCGAGAAGGATGAGCGGTCTAATACGCCCATTGCCAAGGCACATGCCTCCTGCTGGCGAAACCGATGGATGTTCATCAAACCGAATTTCGAGCGCATCACCGGACAGCGCATTCATGCCGGAATGAAAGTGCTGCTCAAGGTACACGCGCAGTTTCATGAGAACTATGGCTTCTCCTGGATAGTAGACGATATTGACCCTAACTATACGATGGGCGATATGGCGCGCAAACGGCTGGAAATCATCAATACGCTGAAAGCAGAGGGCGTATTCGAACTGCAGAAGGAGTTGGCGCTCCCGATGTTCTGCCAGCGCATCGCCGTCATTTCCAGTGCTACGGCAGCAGGTTATGGTGATTTCTGCAACCAGCTTGCCGATAACGATTATGGTCTGCAGTTTCAAACCCGCCTCTTTCCGGCTACGATGCAGGGCGAGGGGGTAGAGCAGAGTGTGATAGCTGCCCTCGACAGTATCAATGCCGAATGGGAACAGTTTGACTGCGTAGTCATCATCCGAGGCGGTGGTGCTACGAGCGATCTCTCGGGTTTCGACACCCTGGCGCTTGCCGAGAATGTGGCAAACTTCCCGCTGCCTATCATCACGGGAATAGGACATGAAAGGGACGAGAGTGTGCTGGATATGATTTCTTTCCAGCGTGTAAAGACACCGACAGCCGCTGCCGCCTTCCTCGTTAATCATCTTACTGAGGTTTATGCCCGTGTGGTGAATGCGCAAGAGGCTATCGTGCAGAATGTGAAGCATCGTCTGCAGGTGGAGAAGATGAGGCTCGACAGACTGAGCAACACGATTCCTGTCCAGTTTTCGCTGGTGAAGACGAAGCAGGGAGCTTATCTCGACCGCTTGATGAGCCGTTTAAGCACAAATGTCCAGTCGAAACTATCGGAAGCCCAGCGCCATTTCGAGATTCTTTCTCAGAATATTCAGCCGATATTGGAAAGGAAGATGCTCAACGAGAGTCATCGTCTGCAGCTTCTTTCCCAGCGCATTCAGGCACAAGACCCCGAATCGTTGCTGAAACGTGGCTACAGCATCACGCTGAAAGATGGCAAAAGCATCCGTTCTGCCTCAGAACTGAAGTCTGGCGACATCATTGAAACGAGGTTTGCCGAGGGCAGCGTGAAGGCAAAAGTTGAATAATAGTTTATAATTTATTGAAGTTTTGCATGTGGTTTAAGTACGGGCTGAAGGCCCAAAAGCTCTTAGCCCAGGGCATCGCCCTGGGTATAATGGCAATCAGCAAGACGCCCTGTAAGGGCAAAAGCTTTAAAATATCCACTGTTAACTCCAAAACAAAAATAAAAAAATGGAAAAAGAAGAAATGAAATACGAACAAGCCGTAAGAGAACTTGAAGAAATCGTAGAAAGAATGGAGAATGATGAACTCGATATTGATCAGCTCTCCGAGCAGTTGAAACGTGCCAAAACCTTGGTGAAACTCTGTAAAGACAAACTCACCAAGACCGATGAGGAAATCAAGAAACTCCTCAGCGAGGATTGATTTACGATAAGCAGAAACTTGAATTTTCGCACACGGATCTCACGGATTTTTTTCGTTGCGAACAACGGGTATTCTCATTTTTGAGAACGAAAAAATCCCAACCTGTATTGCTACAAGCTGGGATGATTTTGAACACGAATAACTCGAATAGCACGAATTTCTGGAATCTGTTCGGGCTTTCTAGAGATGGAAGTCGATTTCCTTCAGCCACTCCTTGACATCGAAGCAAGGACAGCTCTTGCGAACCCAGGGAAGGTCGCGATGACCTAGGATCTCGGCATCGGGATAGTCGAGGACGAGACTGTAGAGGAGGTCTTCCAGAGATGCTTTCTGGGCTGGAGTGCGAGTATCGGCAGGCTTGCCTTTCTCGTCGAGACCACCCTCGTAGCAGATTCCGATGCTGTGGGCATTGTAGTGGCGGGCGTGAGCGCCCTCCTCGCTTTCTGGACGACAGGGATAGACCACGCCATCCTTCGTAATGTAATAGTGGTAACCGATGGAGTGGAAACCACGTGCCTTGTGGCAGGCTTCTAAGGCTTCTACTGGGAAGTCCTGGTTAATACGTGTGGCACTGCAATGTACCACGATCAAATCGATTTTTCTTTGATTCTTCATTGGATTCTATGGATTTTAAAGGGTTAATGTTTAGTTTTGCACACGGATCTCACAGATCTCAC
>ERZ780217.2-NODE-2-length-94592-cov-4.06966_pt1 | contig 94592 bp, 75 predicted proteins | sample MGYA00511566_ERZ780217 | MGnify/ENA primary metagenome ERZ780217 (study PRJEB29588, sample SAMEA2145758) | human gut metagenome | biome: human gut; feature: human-associated habitat; material: faeces | place: Denmark | collected 2008/2010 ...
TCGTTCTACCGAGAATTCCGGTCATTAAGGTCACGGTCATTTTCGGTCATTAAGGATTTTTGGTGGCTCAAAATGCGAATACACTGTGTACGCAATTGAATTGGAATGTAACGGTAACCTTTCCGGGCAGTATGCATATTGTATTTCATCTGCAATTTAATCTTCCCTCTTCATTTTTCTACTCCCTATGTCAGTTTTTGACGCATCCGGATTGTACTTTTGCGGCAGAAATTACAATCACTCTATATATAATAAGGTATGAAGGCAGGAAGAAGAGGGGTTAGGAGTCCCTGAAAATAAAATATAAGAGGAATCCATAAGATTTCTTGTTAAAAGTTTGGTGGTTCATCAGATTTTTACTAAATTTGCCATTGGATTAGTGACAGGGCAGGGTAAAGTCCTCGCTTGAAGTCGCTATGATGCAGAGAAACAAGATAATCTTGTGGACACGAGCAAACTATTCAGTTCTGTAGGTTGAAATCTGGTAAATTGAAACGTAGAAAGAATGAGAATTTGTTTGAGCGAGTCTACACCGTCATATGGTGTGGATTCCTCTTTCACATTTTCTTTTCTACGGGTTTTACCAGAGCCTAACTTGCAAGGAAGTGAAGAAAGTAGGGGTTCGCACCATCTTTTTTCGCTTATGAGCCATTATGAACTTGTTTAGTTCGCAGATTTTTCTTAACTTTGCAGAAGATTAGCTGCACCTCAGCATAACATTCAAGCAAGCTTGATGATTCTGCTTTCGGTTTGCATAATCTTTGCAGAAGATTAGCTGCACTCGGCAATTTGAAAGCAAGCTTTCATTGCGCTCGTTTGCATAATCTTTGCCCCTTGAAAGTAAACAACTAGCTGTTTCGGCAGAAAAGCAGGAGCAGTAATACATAATGAACTTAAAAACAGAATGCTTATGAGCAAGGTATTTCAAGTAAAGCCTAAGCGCCTTAAACGCTCTAACGGTACAGTCCTCACTCCCGATATGGTAGTGACAGTAACAACCATGCAGCACACCGCCACCCCTTTTTATAATGGAGCCAAGGAGGTGCAAGAAGCCTACATGCGCATCTATGCTTTCGATTATAAGAAAGCATGCTGCAATCCGAATGATTTTGAATTTAAGAAGTTGGACTAAAAATATGTGTTATGGAGTTGACAAGTTTAGAAAAAACATATTATGACGAGTTTTCCAAGTCTTTTGGAAAGTATGGAAATGGTATTCCGAGTGAAGAATGGGATCGCTTGAGTAAAGTTCGAAAAGGCTTGGATATCACATTAAAGCGCTCAAAAGAAATAATAGAGGCAGTACAAAACCATGTACGTATAACAGAAAGCGAGTCTGCGAATGATGCTAATATGTTATCAATCTTTAAGCGTGGAGTGATGTCATTGCTTCGCCATCATAATAACAATGACTGTTTGATATTGAACATTTCTGATTCGGACAAGGGTAATGTTCGTAATAATTTCGGATTGGAATTAGACGAGCAAATACTTTGGGTCCGTGATACATCATTTTGGAGTAATAAAAATCAGGGTCTTGTGATTACTGATAAGCAGATTGTTTATATTCCTGATAATGATAAGCCGGATGATAGGCTTAATATTGAGTTTAATGATATTCAACATGTAGAATATCGTGAAATGTCTCTGTTTGTTTGGAATTATCAAAATGAATATTGCCAATTAGGTTTGGGTTTGTTCTTCAAGGATACAACGGAGTCAAATGAACTCATTGCTGATGCTAAGACTTTGGCTAATGTTCTTACAAACATGGCAAAGTCAGTCGGACACGTTGAGACTGAGACTGTGTTTGACCGTATGAACAGTTTGATGAGTGAGGAGAATTACGATGAGGTTGTAGATTGTGCAAAAGAAGTAGTCTCTGACGTTGGTAATGATAATGACACTAAATGTATAGCTTATATGTACCTTTCTGAAGCCTTGTCTAAAAAGGGAGAAAAGGATTCGCATAAGGGCATGAATTCTTACATGCGTGATGCAATAGAAGCATGCGATCAGGCTATGGAACTTTGTGAGGATGAAGATCCTTACAGATACACTATATTCAAACAAAAGGGAGAAATAGAGCAGATGGCTGATGATGTGCGTTCAGCTCGTAATTGCTTTATTGCTGCTATGGATTCTGATGATTTTGATCTTAAAAAGGATGCAAAGAATTCGTATGAGTTGTTGACGCGAGAGATAAGCAGCGACAAAAGCTCGTTTTTGAATGATGATTATAATAAACGTAAGTTCTTGTTTACAGTAAGCAATGACAAGCAGATTCCAGGTTGCTATGACAAGGAGGATAATGTGCAATGGATTTTCTCTCTTGGGCTGATTCCTGACTATATCAATTTTCCAGTAGGTCATCCGCAGCCTAATACGCTTTATATTGGACATCCATTGAAGCCAGGAGTTTATATTCCTTTTGAAAACGCAACGGAGCAGTTGTTCATGGAAAAGGTACGTGAGTTATGTTATCTAGCTCAATGCTTAGGAGCTGTCGAAATTAAATTCAAGAGAATTAAAGGTCTTGATGTTTCCAACTCTGAGTCTTCATGTGTAGAACGCTCTGGAGAAGCAGGACGCAAATTCTTAAATGTAGGAGGTAGCCTCGGTGTTTCTGGTTCAGAAACCAACACCTATTCGTCTAAAGATGGTGTGGAACTTGTTCAGCGCTATTCTCCAATAAAGAAGCCGTTCTGTCCAGAAGGGATGGTTTGGTATGACTCAGACCCAACATGGCAGACATTGGTGAAGCAGAGACTGAATGGTAATATATTGTCTTACGTTGAACATGTTTCTTCTATTGAAACAACAACTGTTTCATCCAATCAATTAATGTCCTTAAAAGGTTCTTTTGAATATCTCTTTGCTAAGGCAAGTGGGTCTTATGATGCTAAAACGGATAAGACTTTTAGTAAGACAGAAGAGATAGAATGGGAGATTGATATGAAATTCAAGCCTTTGCAGGATTTTGACAATGCTTATGTCACTAATAGTCAAGCTACCGATTCAATTGACCAAAGTCTGAATTCTGAATTGTCAGAGGACGAGTTGGCATACAAGGAAGAAGTAGAGTTCTGTTTGGAAGATGCGTCTGAAATAGATGCTCATTCTCGTAAGTTCTTGGAACGTAAACGGCAGAAACTCGGATTGTCAGAGACGAGAGCGCAAGAGATTGAGGACATGGTAAAAGCTTCTTTGGTTTCTTTTACCGATGAAGAGAAAGAGTACATGGAAGCTCTTGATGATGTTATTGAAGATGGAGCAATCCCTGATAATGTCCGTAGATTATTGGAACGTGAAAGAAAATCATTGGGAATCTCTGAGGAACGTGCCAAAGAATTGGAAGAAATAAAATGTAAAGCATAATGTTGATAATCCAATTAGTTGTGTAAATATATTTGCACAACTAGTTGGATGTCATTTGTGCGTCTATGCCTTCGACCACAATGAGACATGCTGCACAAAATAATTTTGAAAAAACAGACTAAATATATATACTGAATTGTATACAAAAAAAAACAATTATGGCAATAGTATCTTTTACAAAAAGAAATTATAGTAAGGAAGACATTATTGAAGTCTTGAATTCGGTACGTTTTTATTTACCATCATCCCATAAGGGACTTATTGATGGGTTGAAAAGTGTCTTTGGAATACTAAATGGTGGCAAGTTAACCAACAAATCTTTATATACAATAATTCGTGATTGGAAAGATCTAACATGTGTTGGTGAAAACAAAGAGATAGCTTTTTTATATAGATGTTTGGTAGAATGTTATGTACTAATTGTAGATGCAAAAATACAAAAAGAACTAAAGGATAATGAAAGAAAGGCTAATAAAATTTTACATAAAGCTGAAGCGAGACTCAATGAGACTATTGTAAGTATAACAAATAGTGTTTTTATACAGTTAAGCCACTCTGTAGGGGTAAAGATAATAAGAAGCAATAAAACAACCTTTGTTTTAGAACTTGAAATAGGAGTTCTAAATGCAAATGGCTTTACTATTTCTGATATAGAGCCGTATATAACAAATCTTGGAAGATTGTCTATCGGTAATATATTCTACGCTCCTCAAGAGAAGGAGCGTAAAGGGTTCTTTAGTTCTTTATTCCATTTTATACCTGATGCGGTGAGTTATTGGGCTAAACAGTCTGCTTATCAGCAAAATATCAAAGAATGGCTAAGCAGATTTTTAGAAGAATTATCTAGCGATCAAAAACTCATTGGACGCTCTGTTATACTATATTCTTTTTTGAATAAATACTGCTCTGTTGTAAGGCGTACCCAAAACAAAGCTATTAGGAAATGCAAAGGCTGGCATACTACTACATGTCGTTGGGTTGCGTTTCTTCTATCCATTATTGCCGCTGTGGGATTATTTGTGGTTGCTTATTTGGATGAAGTTTTGCGACAATCAGAAGAAGCACAAAAGCCTCGTTTTCCTTACCTTCCACCAGAAATATCTGATGTGCAGCAACTCTCTGCTATTGAGGACCTGTGGGTGTATAATGCTTTGGAAAAAGTAGTATTGGTTATTGGCTGCATAGTTTTACTTGAGTTTGTCATAGCTGAACTTAGAATATTCAAACTGACATTTAAGGTGTGGAGAACTTTTGTTTCTCAGAAGTTTGTTTCACTTAATTATTTGTTGAATTTTCATCCAAGTTTAGTTGTAAAAAGATTTTTTTTTGCTGTATGTCTGCTAGGAATTATTGTGTGGAGTACATATAAATGTTGTCCGCAACTATTTATTCAAGAGAAAACATTAACACGTGCTGAAGTATTAGACTCTCTTTCTTCCAAAACGCCATATGAGGGAGCGTTGTTTTATGTGAATAATAGAAACAATATAGAGTTTCTCGATTCTATATATGAAAATACTGTAATGCCAGCAATGGAGTCGTGTGACTATTTAGAATTAAAAGAGGTTAGTAGAGTGCTTAAAAAAACGAAGTATAATAATACAATCTCAACTTGGATGGAAGCGAAACGACCAAAGTTTCTACAAGAAATAAATGCAGAAATAGCTCATAATGAACAAGTCGAGATTAGTGCAATTGATAATTGTATTATTCCTACATTGGAATTAGAATTGGATTCATTGATTGAAAACAATGTTGATGATATCCTTAATAGTTATTCTGGTGGTGTCTTTAATTACCGAAAGTTAGCGTTCCTTGTAGGAAGAGATAGTTCTAAATTTGTATCTATATTTGATGAAAACGTTGATGTTATGGGATTTGGTAAAACTGTAAGTGAGTATGCTCGAAATTATATGAATATCATTTCTCATCAACAAAACGAGTATTGTAAAGCTTTGACAGGAAATATATTCAACTATAAGGCTGTATTCACTCAACCAAAGCCAGTGGTTAATCTTTCAAAGAATACTATTGGCTTCATTCAGACGTATACGGACAATGAGGCAAAAGGAGTTGCCGTTTCTGCTGTTAAAGATTTTGCTGTCCCAATAGCTATAGGCTTTGTTTCTGGTGGAGCTTCCTTGGTATATGATGTTGCAACAATGGGGTATGATATAGTACAAGCTATAAGAAATACTGAGGTCAGCCAAGAGGATATGGCTAAATATCTATGTGAACAAGATGTTGTAGACCAAATTAGGGATATATATACAACAAGTGTTCGTAAACAACTCATAAATTATATAAAGACTTCAAATAAATTATTGTATAAAAAAATAGAAAAAGAATTATGAAATATAAAAAGATAATAAGCATTCTTCTGATTTGTGTATTTATGGTAAATACTGCCAAATCACAGAATGTTGTTGCAAAAGTCGTCACAAGGGTTGTTAGAAGTTCTACTAAAAGTTCTGTTAACAAAACTGTAGGTGAACAAGGAATAAAACTTTCTGCTGAGAAAATCGGTCAAATTGGCATAAAGAAGGGCTCAGAACGTTCTGTTGAGAAAGCTATGAGTAAAAGACTTGCAAGTCGAATCATCAGAGAAAAAATGTCTCGAATGATAGCAAAAAAAGGCTTTAGAAATATGTATACTTATGGTAATAGACAGGCCGCAAAATCACTAAATAGAATTGGAACTCCAACTATTATAAGGTCTTCTAAAAAAAGAAGATTTGCAGTGTATGCAAATAGCATCAGAAAGAATTCTGCAAAAACTGTCGCTAAGAAAGGTGCTGAAAAAAATGTAATTCGTTTAGTTGTTTTATATTGTGGTAAAGGTGGTTTTAAAAAGTTTATGGCTTTATCTATAAAGGAAAGAATGGTAACAATAAAACAACTTACAAAGTACATTTTTTCATTACCAGAAGTTGAAAGGAACAAGATATTATCATCTATGTCAGAAGAAATGCGGATAAAAGTGTTGAAAATGAGAAAAATTATGACTACAAGAATGCCTGGAAAGCCAAGTCCTAAAGGGCGATGGGTAGGTGAAAGAGGTAATAGTGATTTTATTTTAGATGATAATTATATGTGGACAGACCCCAAAACTGGTGTAAAAACAAGTGTAAGAGATTTAAAAAAGAAATACAAGATAAAAGGTGAGATTAGAGTGAAATATCGTGATGGAGAACCAATTTTTGATAAGAGTTATTCTCTTGGAACTACAACTGTAGAATATAAGCAGAATTACAATTACAAAGATTTAAAGGATTTGCATAATCCTGTTAATGAGAATCTGTCAAGAGAATCATGGGTAAAAACTAAAATAAATAAGAAAGCTGTAAACCCTACAAGAGATTATATTGAAAATGCTGCCGTTGATGGCTCTCGTGTTTCTGGGGCACGTAATACCTATCATGAATCTATGGATGGAGAAACAATTTATGTTGTGCCTGATTTTATACATAGTATATGCACACATAATGGTGGTAGATCTGTTGCAGCATTGGTTCAGTAATTGCATGCCACCCTTAAGATTCCTTTCGGGAGACTGTGTTCTTTTTTATTTTTCTTGATGTTCTGTCACCATTTGACACATCTGTATAGTTATTTCGCAGCCGAAATCAAATGTATAACTATATAAGGTAATGTAACAATGGAAAAGAACATCAAGAAAAGAGTGTGTTGGTTGGCTGCGGTAATGAGTGCCGTGCTGGTAGTATTTTTAAATTTTCTGTCATATTTTGGTCTTTGCAGATAAAAAAGTTCCGGAAAATTTGGTGGTTATCTTGATAATTACTACATTTGCAGAAGGATACTCCACCTCATCATATCGTGAGTTGGGTATTTCCTTAGTTAAATAAAAAAAGAATGGAATATCAAGAAATAGAGGCACTTATAGCCTTAAAAGAAAGTAAAAATTTGGAGTTTAAAGAATCGACAGGTCAATTAGACCGTTCGATGGAAACTTTATGTGCCTTTCTTAATGGCGATGGTGGTATTGTACTTTATGGAGTAAAGGACAATGGAAATGTTGTAGGTCAAGAAGTTTCTGATAGTACAAAACGTGCTATTGCTGAGGCTATTAATCGTATCGAACCTTTTGTGTCTTTGGAAATAAACTATGTCCGGATTCCAAATTCCGATAAGTTTGTTATAATTGTCAATGCGGAAAAACAACGTTTTATGCGTCCTTTCGCTTACAAAGGTAGGGCTTATCTTCGTATAGAAAGTACTACTACGGTAATGCCGCAAGAGCAATATAACCATTTGTTGATGCAACGTGGTGGAAAATATGGTTGGGAAGCAATGGTCAATCCCGATTTGAAAATATCGGACCTTGATGAGAATGCCATTCTTGGTGCAGTACGTGAGGGTATAAGAAATGGTCGTCTTCCAGAAGTGACTATTCGGGAAGAAATACCTACGATTCTCAGGAAGTTTGGTTTGCTTCGTGATGGGAATTTGAATAATGCGGCAGCTGTGTTGTTTGGCGTGGATTTCTATGACTATCCGCAATGTCTTTTGCGAATGGCACGTTTTAAGGGAACTACCAAAGAAGAGTTTATTGATAACCAAAGAGCGCAAGGTAATATTTATATCTTGCTTGATGCAGCAATGGCTTTTTTCTTTAAGCATCTTTCTTTGTCTGGGAAGATAAATGGACTTTATCGAGAAGAAGAATTGAGTATTCCTTACAAGGCTTTGCGTGAATGTTGTATCAATTCACTTTGCCATCGTTCGTACCATCATCCTGGTAGTTCTGTCAGCATAGCTATTTATGATGATAGGGTTGAGGTTACCAATACAGGAACATTTCCGGCAGATTTGCCCGTTGAGCGATTGATGCAAGAGCATGATTCCAAACCTCAAAATCCAATCATTGCCAATGTGCTTTATAAGAGCAAGATTCTTGAAAGTTGGGGACGTGGTATTGGTACGATGGTAGATGAATGTAAACGTGTTGGATTACCTGCGCCAGAATTCAAAACAGATGGTAATTTCGTGACTGTAGTCTTTAAATATAACTGTGATGGTGTTAACCTACAGTTGGTAAATAGCAATCCAACAAGTACCCAACAAGTACCCAACAAGTACCCAACAAGTACCCAACAAGTATTGGAACTTGTCGGAATATTGAAGGATGGAGAGTATTCTGTTAGAGAAATCATGTCTTTTTTAATGTTGAAGGATAGGGTGAATTTCTTGTATAAATACTTAACACCAGCATTGGAAGAAGGATTGGTTTCCATGAAATATCCTGATAATCCAAAGCACCCAAAGCAGAAGTATATGCTAACAGAAAAAGGACGAAAGATATTGGAAAAATAGTATGAGTGGCAACAGTTTCTTTCAGCCCTTCGTTGGCAAGGATTATGCCAACGGAGGCATCTTTGGCAAGCGAATCATGATATTGGGCGAGAGTCATTATTGTGATGAGAGTTGTACGGATTGTGGTGACTGCCAGCTACATCGGGAGTGTATGGGCTTTACGCAGTAGGTGCTTGATGACTATCTCAATGAGAACAAGGAACGGCAGGACTGGATGCGGATTTTCCTGAAGTTTGAGCGTTCGTTGGTAGGTGAGGAGACGTGATACAGAAATCCCAACCGTTCGTAACAGCATGAAATATCATTTTCCGTCTGCCATCATTACCGGTAGAGGTGCAGCCGTGTATTCCTGGCGCAACAAGTTTGCCGGTGCCACTGCGGTTTATAATTTCTCAGTAGCAGGAGATGAGGATCACCTGCAGGTGAAGAGAAACAAATGGCGAGTAAGAATGTTTTTCGGATTCCGGTTCTAGGAACATACTATAGCAAATCGCATAGCAGTTGTTGTGTGGTAACTTTACAAAAACAGAAATGCGGCCGTATTGTGCGGACGCATTTCTGTTTTATAACATGGCTGCAACTCTGCGAATCTGCTTGAGCTTTTCAACCAAAGCATTATCTTTTCGGGCAGTATGCATATTGTATTTCATCTGCAGTTTCAGGAGAGAATCGGCAGGAATATCCAATGCAGCCTCAAACATCAGAGCTGAATTTGTGGTAACAGGACGTTTGCCATTCAGAATTTCGTTAAGTACGGAATATCCCATACCGATGCTTTCCGCAAATTTTCTTTGCGAAATGCCACGCTCCTCTAATTCATCTTTCAAAACCTCACCAGGGTGAGTTGGGTAAAAACCAAAACCTAAGTTTGACATAATCCTATATGTTTTGTTGGTTGCAAAAATAATGCAAACCGAATGCAGAACAACAAGCTTGCTTGATTGTTATGCTGAGGTGCAACTTATTTTATGCAAAGGTAATACTTAATTATAAACATTCGCTATTTTTGCGAATATTTTAGTCTTTTTTAAGGGATTGAACTTCCTTCTTCATCTTTTCTTCTTTCTATGTCAGTTTTTGACGCATCCGGATTGTAGTTTTGCAGCAGAATTGACAATAACTCTATATAATAAGGTATGAATGCAGAAAGAAAAGGGGTTAGGAGTCCCTGAAAATAAAATATAAGAGGAATCCATAAGATTTCTTGTTAAAAGTTTGGTGGTTCATCAGATTTTTACTAAATTTGCCATTGGATTAGTGACAGGGCAGGGTAAAGTCCTCGCTTGAAGTCGCTATGATGCAGAGAAACAAGATAATCTTGTGGACACGAGCAAACTATTCAGTTCTGTAGGTTGAAATCTGGTAAATTGAAACGTAGAAAGAACGAGGGAAAGTAGGGTTCGCACCATCTTTTTTCACTTATGAACCATTATGAACTTGTTTGGTTCGCAGATTTTCCTTATCTTTGCCCCTTGAAAGTAAATGATTTACTGCACTCGGCAATTTGAAAGCAAGCTTTCATTGCGCTCGTTTGCATAATCTTTACCTCTTGAAAGTAAACAACTAGCTGTTTCGGCAGAAAAGCAGGAACAGTTATATATATGAACTTTAAAAACTGAATGATTATGAGCAAGGTATTTCAAGTAAAGCCTAAGCGCCTTAAACGCTCTAACGGTACAGTCCTCACTCCCGATATGGTAGTGACAGTAACAACCATGCAGCACACCGCCACCCCTTTTTATAATGGAGCCAAGGAGGTGCAAGAAGCCTACATGCGCATCTATGCTTTCGATTATAAGAAAGCATGCTGCAATCCGAATGATTTTGAATTTACGAAGTTGGATTAAAAATATAAATAGATGAGAACGCCTAAAATGACAACATGTAAAAAATGCCATCGTATTTATAGTACGATGTCGGAAGTTTCTCTGTGTCCAAGTTGTGGTACTACAAATATTTGTTATACACATGTAATGAATGATGTGGCATCAGGGCTTAAGTTTCTAACAAAAATATTAAAAAAATAGAGGATTATGGCAAATGAAGTAACAGTATGGAACAAAGTTATGTCTTCGGCTTTGGCTATTCCTGGAGTACAAGTAGATAGAGAGACGTTTTTGAGATCAGAACTTCGACAGTATTGCTCTAAAGATGAATTGGAGAAGGCTATCTCAAACCCTGTTGATGTCCTTTCGGAAGATAGAATAGATAGTTTAGCAAACTCCTGTATCAATAATCATTTATTGAAAGTTACATCTTTGTCGGTTGTCGCTGGTATTCCAGGAGGTTTAGCTATGGCAGCAACAATCCCAGCAGACATGGCTCAATATTATTGGCATACATTTGTCTTGGCACAGAAATTAGCCTATCTTTATGGTATTCCTGACTTGCGAGATGAAAATGGTAATCTTACCGAAACATCACAAGATATGTTGACTTTGTTTGTCGGTGTGATGATGGGAGCTGCTGCAGCTAATAATGCAATTAAAAATGTTTCTAAGGCATTTGCTGTCCAAGTTGTTAAGCGCTTGCCCCAAAAGGCTTTAACTAAAACAGTGTATTATCCTATTATTAAGCAAGTAGCCAAATGGATAGGAATAAAGCTGACAAAAGATACTTTTGCTAAAGGCATAGGTAAAACAATTCCAATTTTGGGTGGCGTTATTTCTGGTGGATTAACTGCTGCAACATTCCGTCCTTCAGCTAAGCGTCTTCAAAAAAAACTAAAGGAGCAAATGTATGATATTCATATTTCTGAAGGTAATACTGATGAATATGTAGAGGCAACTTTTACGGAAGAGGCTGAAGTCATAGAGGATCCTGTTGTAATGGATAATCCTGAAAAGTTGATTATTCAATTTATGATAAACCTAGCAAAGGTTGGTGGTAATTGGTCTGAAAAGAAAGAGGCTATTCTTACAGATGTGATTGAAAATTCAACCTTGTCAGATGACGAGCAGTTGGAACTAGCACAAGTCATGGCTTGTGACAAGTTGATGCAAATAGATTTCTCTTCTCTTCAAAATGATGAAGCTAATAGTGCGAAGTTGTTGGAAAAAGGTGTAGTTATCTTAAGGGCTGAGGAAAAAGTAGCTTTAGCTGAAAAATTGTATTTCAAAAAGATAGCAAAACAGTTGGGCTTTTCTGCTGAGGATATAGAGGAGGCCATGAACTAAATTAGTTGCAATTTTAATTGGAAATATTATGATAGTAGTTGGAACAAAAGAAGAACTGCAAGAAGCTATCAAAAATAAGGTAGATTCAATAAGAATAGAAGGCCCCTATGCCAAGACATTTGCTAATGCAGTTCGTTCAAGAAGGAGGAAAGCTAAGGTAGCTAAGGGGGCTATTGGATTTGGAGCTTTAGCAGTAATAGGTGGTTTAGCTGCCGCTCCGTTTACAGGAGGCGCTTCTTTAGCGGGAATTGTTATGGGTGCAACAGCTATGGGACTTACCATTGGTACTGTAACTATAAGTACGGCAGAATTAGCGATGATTCTTGGTTTTGCTGCTTATGCTCTAAACAAGAAATATACCATAAAGATAGGTGATGGGGATAAGTATGTTGAAATGCGACCTTAATAAAAATAACTTAAAAATAATAATGTTATGGGAAGATTAAAACCTGACACGCGTAACCTTTCACAGGGCGAGGCAGACACAATTGTTAGCATTGTTAAAAAAGTGTTGGATGTCATTGTTGATATGACAGGTGGAAAACCTACGTTTGGAGGTAAGTAGTAAAAACTTGTCCGACGCAAAGTACGAAATAATGAATGATTCAATAAATCGTTGTTGGTTGGCTGTGCGTCGGACAAGAGTATGCCGTTTCGTTTATATGGTAAGAGTATTCTTTTAAAAACTACTTATAAATCATATCGCTTATGTTTAGAGGATTCTGTGCTTTCGTCTGCGATGTTGCGGACATAGATTCAAGGGGATGGATTGCGAGTGGATGGCAACAGTCTGTACTGCTCCAGTGAAATGCCCTAAGTGTGGTGGGTGGCATACCTATCCACCAGGCTTTTTAGGCTTGAACAAATATGTCTATCGAAGAATATGGAAAAACAGAGAGAAAAAATAATCATTTTAAAATAAGGCTATATGAAGATAGCGATTACTTATGCTGAGCTGCAGGATTATGTAGCCAGTCATTTTCATAAGACAGTGAATCTTGGGTATGTTGATGGAGCGACAGTTTCTGTCTCTATACCTATCAAGGTGTTGGGCTTTACCAAGTCGGTTAGCATAAACCTTATAGTGAAGAAGATTGAGGGTACAGACTTGTTCTTGTCGTATGACGGCAAGATGGGCATCGACATGCTTGTTTCACCCGCTATCTCTTATGCCAAGCAACTTGTGCCGGAGAAAGCAGGTTGGGTGGAACAGATGTCTGGCAATATCGTTAAGCTGCGCCTTGGCGACATTGACAAATTGCAGAAAGTATTTGAAAAGCTGAAACTTGACAATATCTTATTTGAACAGGGAAATATTGGAATAGAAATGTCATTAGCCTATTGATTCGTTATGATCGACTGATGTCTTTATTTGCTGAAAATAGAGCATTCTTGCTTTTTTTCTTGATATTCTGTCGCCATTTGACATATCTATATAGTTATTTTGCAGCCGAAATCGATGTAAAAGCTAATGCTTTGACGAAACGAGGTTTTGAGTGGAATGCTACTGTCGAACATTTTCTTATGAATGTGCGGACTATAGAAACTGTTGTAGGAAATCATTAAAGATTATTTCAACCAGTTGTTTATTTTAAGATTTAATATTGTAAAGATATAATATGGCAAAGAATTTTGAAGATATTCTGACTTCGATGTTGGAACAATTAGAAAACAATCCTAACCAGGATATTGATGTACTGGTTAAGGATGAGTGTGAGAAAATGGGAGTCTCGGAGGAAGGCAAGGCTTTGCTCTCCGAGACTAACGAGTATATTGATGGCTTTGCAGAGAAAATGGCTGCATTGCAAACGGCTAAGGAGGATGGAAAGTCTCGTAAGCAATGGATGCTTGAGGAGATGGACCGAATATTGAAGGGACGTGACGAGCAGGAGAAGGCTGAAATCGTCTCTGCCATTTCTGATGCTGGTGAGAATGTGAACAATGAAACTTTAACTAACGAGGAGGACTAAACTTATGAAGTACACTGAGTATAATGAAGATGCAGGGCGCAATGAGTTTGGTGCTCATTTGGAGAGTGAAAGCAGAAAATATTCAGCCCTTCAATCCTTGTTGGCTGGTAAACTGTTGGAAAAGGATGAGATAGAGAGTCTTCGAGAGTTTAAGTTTGTTCAGCAATTCCTGGATTCCCCAATCGGTGATGCTTCAGAAGCAAAGTTGAAAAAGGCTTTTGCTGCTGCCGTTATAATGGCACAAGAGCAGGGAACTTTGCCTTTCTCTCTTGCAGACAAAAGTCCAATAGCTATTGCAAGTGCCATTGATGAGGGATTAAATCGTGTTAAGTTTGCATACAAAGTTTCGAAAGAGGAGCTTGATGTCGTTGAGGTGGCGGATAAGTTGATAGATGCTACAGTAGCTCGTGTGGTGACAGTTGCTGACAAAGTGATAGAGAGGGGAGTTCCTGTTGTTTTGGATAAACTTTGTAAAGTAATAGCCAAAGTTTATCCTCCTGCTGCAGTGTTCGTTCCTGTTATCAAAGCGGCAGAGAAATATATAGTGCCTATTGCTAAGATGGCGGTAAGAAAAGGATTGTCTGTTGTGGCGGAAGGTGCGAAGTCTTTTATTCGCTCAACGGTTAAAACATTGAAAAATGGGGTTAAGAAGTTTGTTTCTTGGCTGGTGAATTAAAAAGCATTGTTGGTTATGAGAATAATAGCAAAGGCGAAGCCTATACGAATAAGAATAAAGTCTGGTGGGGAGGAACACTCCTCACTTGACTCTTTGCGCCAGAATCTCTGTGTGCAAGACTTGTGGCCATTGGTAAAAGACAAGCGGTTGTCAAGATGGTTGATGCAGTTGGGTGAAGTGGATTTGGCTCATGCGATAGATGCTTTGTCTGTAGGTCAACTTGATGTTTCTACATATTTTAAAATAATATTTCTCTTTTTTAAAGATGAATTGTATGCTCATTGCGTAATGGATTTATATGCTTTGGTTTCATACTGGCATGATAGTGAAATGAAGATGTCTAAAAATTATAAGTCATTGCTCAAATTTCTGTTAAGTCAGTATAAAGGTGCCAAATACTTATTTGACCACTATCCTAATGAGATTTCGGTTTCTGAGTGGTGGAACGTATTTTGCAAGTTCCAGAGCGATGAAGACCCTGATTTTTTGTTCGCACAAGGGAAATTGGCATTTGAGGGCTTTACAAAAAGTGATGGCACAAAAATTAAGGATATAGTTCTTGCTGAAGGCTTGATAAAAAAGGCTGCGGATTTTCATAATCAAGAGGCTATTGATTTTATAAATTCTAATAAGTTGAACGTTGCCAAAAAGTTAACGATGTTGACTCCTGAGTCAAAAGTAAAGATTGATAGTCTAATTATTAGATGGAAAGAGGACAGATTGGGCTTTGTAACCAAAAAGACTAGTTACGATGAGGAGATTGTATGGAACGTCAAACAATTACTACAGGAATTTACATCTTTGTGGAAAACTTATCTCATGTTTAGTTTGAAGGAGGTAAGAGAAGAGGCAGAAGCTAAATATGCTGAATTGGATGAATCGGATATCTTTTATAAGGAACGTAAGTTTGTGTTGGATTTAGTAAAATATTCTTGTAATGTGAAAACATCTGGCTTATTTGTGAAATTAGCAGAAGATTACCATTATCCATTGGCACTATATATGATTCGGATTACCAACAAAGGTGCATTGACAAAAAAAATGCAAAGTATGATACAAGATAATGTTTTGAATGATTATAGCTTGCAAAATAGCATTGATGGATTTCGTTTTATCAAAGCTAGGTTTGCTGATAGGCTAGCTTTTATAGTTGACCATTTGTTTACATATTAAGGCCTTGCAATATGAACAAGAAAGTAATAACGAGTTTTCAAAAGATGATAGATGTAAATACACCTATCATCTATATCAATGACTATGATTTTGTCCGTATAGATGAAATCATAAAGGAGATTGTGGGCAATAGTAAGGTATTTGAATGGAATCCTGCAACAGGCACAACCAACTTTAAAACGAAAGAAAGTCAAGGCTTGGGAGAGAATGATACACTGGAGCAATTCTTGCGTGATAAATATACTGTTGATGTCAATCTAAAGGAAAAGTTCTTGGTGTTGAAGGATATTCAAGATTTTATTGAAGAGCCGGCAATCAAGTCATTGCTTCAGTTGATAGCCCAACGTAAGTTGTATGATAGGGATTACAACACAACCGTCATTATAGTTTCTTCTATTCTTAAAGTACCGCAAGAATTGGAGAAGTATGTGTCCTACTTGGAAATTCCGTTCCCGGAAGATGATGAAATCAATCAGCTGATAGACGAGCATGTAGAGGTGAACTGCTATGACAATTTCAAAGATGAGGACAGAAAGAAACTGATGCCATCTTTGAAGGGTATGACGAGCTTTGAGATAGACCGAATGCTTGATATGGCGATGAGCAGCAATGGCTCGTTGAGTGCAGAGGATACTGAAATGATTCTTCAACAGAAGAAGGCGATGGTTAAAAAGTCTGGATTGCTGGAGTTGATAGATACACCTGAAAAAATGGATGGCATCGGAGGTATGAAAGCTCTTAAGGAATATCTGAAGAATAAGTCGAAAGTGATTTCTGACCTGCCTAAGGCTATGGAATTTGGCGTGTCAATACCTAAAGGCGTATTTATTGTTGGTATGCCAGGCTGTGGTAAGTCGCTTTGTGCGAAGGCATCTGCTGCACTGTTTAATTCTCCTTTGTTGAAACTCGACATGGGAAGTATGATGGGAAAGTATGTGGGTGAGAGCGAAGGCAACTTACGTAAGGCTATTAAGATTGCAGAAGCTGCAGCTCCTTGTGTGCTATGGATAGACGAGATAGAGAAGGCGTTTTCTGGAGTTGGAGGAAATAATGATATTATGACACGAATGTTTGGTTATTTTTTGTCGTGGATGCAAGAAAAGCAGACTAGTGTTTATGTTATCGCTACTGCCAACAATGCCGACAATTTGCCACCAGAGTTAAAACGTAAGGGACGGTTTGATGAAATATTTTGTGTAAACCTTCCTGATAAGGAGGAGCGCAAGGATATATTCAAGATTCATCTGAAGAAAAAGAAAAAGTCTTTGGACGATGCATCCTTGAATAGTATCTGTCAAATAACGGATGGATTTAATGGTGCCGATATTGAATCGGTTGTTAATGAAGCGGTGGAGGAGTGTTTCTTGTCGGGAGTGAGAGAACTGAGCAAAAATGTCTTGGAAGATATTGCTCGTCAGACGATAAGCATCTCTAAATCTTGCAAGAAACAGATTGATAATATGAAAAAAGCATTCCAGGAGAATAACTTCAAGGATGCAACAACTGGTAAAATAACAACTTAAAAAATGAAGCATTATGGCAAAGAATGAAAATAAAATATTGGATGAACTGAGACGAAGAGGCAAGATTTATGAAGATCCTGCTCCTGAAGTCGGAGGCTTTACTGGCTGGTTGATAAGCTTGTTTACCAATAAAAAGTAAGCCGCATATACTTTTTTCTTGATGTTCTATCACCATTTGACACACCTGTATAGTTATTTCGCAGCCGAAATCAAATGTATAACTATATAAGGTAATGTAACAATGGAATGAAAAGAACATCAGGAAAAGAGTGTGTATAACTGTGATGGTGTTAACCTACAGTTGGTAAATAGCAATCCAACAAGTACCCAACAAGTACCCAACAAGTACCCAACAAGTATTGGAACTTGTCGGAATATTGAAGGATGGAGAGTATTCTGTTAGAGAAATCATGTCTTTTTTAATGTTGAAGGATAGGGTGAATTTCTTGTATAAATACTTAACACCAGCATTGGAAGAAGGATTGGTTTCCATGAAATATCCTGATAATCCAAAGCACCCAAAGCAGAAGTATATGCTAACAGAAAAAGGACGAAAGATATTGGAAAAATAGAATGAATAGCAGTAATCTATGTGTTTTATACTTTTTTCTTGATGTTCTGTCACCATTTGACATATCTATATAGTTATTTCGCAGCCGAAATCAAATGTATAACTATATAAGGTAATGTAACAATGGAAAAGAACATCAGGAAAAGAGTATGTAGGTTGGCATTGGTATTGAGTGCCGTGCTGGTAGTATTATTGGGCTATTGGTTCTTCTTGAACCCTCATGGCTATTGGCAAAAGGAGAAGGAGGCTGAGAAGAATGAATATATGGATAAGAGGATGCTTTGGCGGAAGTCGGAGAAAATGACCATGCAACAGATGCTGTCGGACATGACGCTAATGGCTAAGGGGGATTCGGTCCTGGTTTGTTGGCTAACTGGTCTCTCGCTTCCCGTTTATCGTGACTTCATTCATGGTACTGCGCAACCTACAAGGAATGCTTGGGCTGAGACGAGATATTGGTATATGTCTTCTCTCGCTAAAGGCAGAGAATGGATGGAGGAACGTGCCAAGACGAGGATTCACAAGAGCCTGATCTTTGTGGAATCGAGTAGATTTCAGGTGCAGAAGGATTCCTTGAAGGATTATCGTAAAGAGAAACTTACTCCAACTGAGATTAGAAACAACAAGATGTATCTAACTGAACTTTCGCATATCAGGAAGTTAAAGGAGTAAAGGAAGTTAAGGAGTTAAGACGTATGTCTTGCTGCTTAAAAACAACGCCAAAAAGACTGTTGTCTTAACTCCTCAGCGACCGTAGGGAGCGATAACTCCTTTAACTCCTTTAACTTCTGAGCTTGCGAAACTTGAATATCTAAAAGATAATTGTCTGTATAGATGAAATCATAGCATAAATAAAGTGTAACGAAAAATGAATAAAATTATAGGGCTTCTTGTAATGGTTTTCATGTTCCTACCCTGGCGACCAATCGTTGCTATAGTGGCAGCAGTATTGTTTGTCAACATCAATGGTACGGAATTGTATGGATGGCAAGCTGGTTTGGCGCATGGATTGTTCTTCCTGCCTAATCTGGTGAGGCATCTCTTTGACGGCGATGTCCTTTTCAAGGCTACCAATTGTACTACAGGTTATCTTGTTGCCTGGTGGATAGCTACAGTCGGTTCGTGCATCGGTTGGCTCGTTGATGCAACCTTCTCTTTTATGAAGGCATCGGCATTTGTAGGAAGTGATAAAGAATAAATAAATATAAATACGATGAATAGTATGGCTGATAATCAAAAAGTATATCAGGCAATCAAGACGATTGCTGATGAGCTCTGCAAGGAGAACAAGACGTATCTTCGTGCAGATTTGGCTTTTGAACTGAAAAAGTATGGTATAGCTTCCGATTCCTCGGAGGTGAGTAAGCTGGTATTTGATGCCTACAGATATTTCCATGATAATGGCAATATCGCCATTGCTTTTGTTTCCAATAATTCACGTACAACCCTTGTGGCTGAATACAAGTTGAATGACAGCCTGGAACAGGGCAACAAGGAGGAGGCTTTGAAGATTGCCGAGACGGAACTGGCCTTGTCTTCATCTGCTTTGGAGCAGTTGAAAGAGCAAGTGGAATTGAACCTTAACCTGGTTCTTGCTAAGGGAACGTCGAAGATGGCTGATATTGTCATAGGTACGAATGGCGTGAAAGATGTAAGAAGTAAGGCTTCCACCATGTTCGATAAATATACCAAGATGGTGGAGGCTTATCACTATGCTGAGGATAGCGTTCGTGGAAACATCGAAGATTTTACCTCCTTGCGTAGTGATATCGGGACGGTTTATCGTGGCTATGCCCTGAAACTGATTGATATCTATGGCGACTCCATCAAGATGGTTTCACCAGACTTGTTCGACTTCAAGCGAATAGAGTGGCTGGATGTGGACGAGATGCTTAAGTATGTGGAGCTGGAATATAATAAGCTCACGGAAAAATGTACAGCTCTGATTGGTGAGATTTCTGATAGTTTCCGTACTTCTTTGCAGGGTTCTTTGCAGGCTTATAAGTCTTTGTCGAACGGCAACAAGTCATTGGGATTGGCGATGGCAGGACTGACGATGCTCGAACACTATATGGGAGCAAGTGAACGCGCTAATCGTTTGAAGTCTGATTTATCAGTTTTCCAAACCAGCGTGAAGCATGATGCCACTCGCATCAAGGCTGATATGGGACGATTGTTGGTAATCTGCAAAACGCTCAATGATGTGGTAATCCCGAAGGCGAATGTGTTCTTGCGTTATGGAGAAAAACTGTTGGCTTCTGACTTGAAGGCGACGCTTGATGCTTTGTATGCGGATGAGACTATTCGTCCATTGGAGGAGCAACGAAAATGTCTGCTTCAGCAGATGAAGGCGCTGGACATGGAAATGAACGACCATCTTCAGAACATCGATGTCTATACCTCGCTGATTAATGACATCACCGCCACCTTGGAGTCTAAGCAGGGAAGCTATATGGAAGCGAAGGCGAAGAAGCCTTCCAAGCCTTTCTTCCTCGTCAACTGGATCACCTTTGGTATGGCCAACAAGAACTACTATCGCGACTTTGCTGAATGGAATGCGGTATGCTTCCCTCTTGTGAGAGAATACGAGAGCTATCAGGTAGATTTGAAGTTGGATAAGGAGGAATTGGAATCGCATCGTGAGGAACAAACCCGCATCAAAAATGAGTATGCCAAACTCTCCAGTGAACTGGATAAAGTTTCTCAGGAAATCAGAAGCAAGATAGTTTGCTCTGACGACTTGAAGCTGAAGATGCTGAAACATCTTCGTGATATGGTTGCCATGCTGAAACTTGGACGTGAAATCATGGAGAGCAAGATAGATGAGAAGTTGGTGCATACGGTCGATATTCCTGATTATAGGGAGGCTGCCAAACTTCCTGCTGATGTGGAGCAAAACCTTTCTCTGTTTACAGGAATGTTGGCAGACAATCTTCATGCCGACAAGGATATGGCTAAGAATTTGCTTGACGGGGTGGAAGCATATACGAAAGACCATAAGAAGATAGAGGGTAAGACCGCACAACAGAACAAATCTGCTGAGTATAGCGAGGAAGACTTGGCGCAGTTAACTGGTGCTATGGAACAATCCTTACAGAAAGGTATTGCTCTGTTTGATAGTTTCGCTAAGCTCAAAGCGCAGCAGCTCAGTGGTAGCTTGGCTTCGGCTGCATACGATAAGGAGTTGAAGAAACATGCTGATGAGTTTAAGCGTGAAATGGCTAAGATAGACAACAAGAGTGCTTATCTTCGTGAGGTGTTCAAGCGTATCAATCTGGCTGGTAGTGAGGAGGAACGTAAGCAAGCTATGGAGTTGATGAGCGACTTGAGCGGTTACTCTCTTTCGGAACAGGAGTTCACAGAATTTATAAATGGTAAGAAACAAATAGAATTATAAGGCGTATGGAAAGTTCAAGAAGACAGCAGGCCCAGGCTGATTTGGGCATGGATTTCGCAAAAGAAGATCAAAAGCGAGAGGCGGCTCTTGCCAAAGAACAGGCGAGGGCTGATAAAAAAGCTGCTAAGCGTGAGAAGATGATGAACATGCCATCTTATCGTCTGATGGTAGGTACGGCGAAGTATATGGACAAGTGGTTCTTGGATCCTATCCTTGGTTTCATCCTTCCTGCCGGTATCGGTGATGCTTTGACGAGCGTGTTTGCATTCCCATTTATCTATTACAGTCTTTGTGTGGTTAAGTCTATTCCGCTGACTTTGGCTGTCATCTATAATATCTTGATGGATGTGCTGATTGGTGCCATACCTTTCTATATAGGTGATGTGCTGGATGTATTCAAACGTTCGTATGTAGAGAACCTGAGATTGGTTACCGGGTATATCGAGGATGATAAGGAGATTATCAATAAGGTGAATAAGAAGGCATTCTGGACGGCTGTGTTCATCGTAGTGCTTTGCTGGTTGATTTATGTGGTGATTTCGTGGGCCATTCGCTTGGGAAATTGGATTGTTTCATTATTTTAAAATATGAATAGCAACATTTTCTTTCAGCCTTTCGTTGGCAAGGATTATGCCAACGGGGGGATATTTGGCAAGCGAATCATGATATTGGGCGAGAGTCATTATTGTGATGAGAGTTGTACAGATTGTGGCGACTGCCAGCTACATCGGGAGTGTATGAACTTTACGCAGCAGGTGCTTGATGATTATCTCAATGAGAACAAGGAACGGCAAAACTGGATGCGGACTTTCCTGAAGTTTGAGCGTTCGCTAGTGGGGGAGGAAACCAATCAAACGATGAGGCTGGAGATTTGGAACTCGGTCATCTTCTTCAACTATCTGCAAGTGGCGATGGGTGGTCCTCGCGAGGCTGGCGCAGCCGAACAATATCACCAGGCTGGCAAGGCTTTCTTCGAGGTCATCGAAAAGTACCAACCTGAGTACATCATCGTATGGGGCAAGAGGCTTTGGAACAATCTTCCTAATGTAGGCTGGCAGGATGGCGACGACATCGTAGTGGATGGTTATCCTGTTGCTACAGGTGCTTATCATCTGAGTAATGGCAAGCAGGTGAAAGTGATGGCGGTGAATCATCCTTCCGTAGGCTATTCCTGGGACTATTGGTACAAGGTGATACAAAGATTTTTGAGATAATTTTCTCGCTTGTGACACGATTTGACACACCCAACCTGTACCTTTGCAGCTGTAAACATAAAACAAGGAATTATGGCACAGATTACAATCAATATCCAGACTTTGGACTGGACGATGGGGGAGACCGTAGGCTTGCACTTGATGCTGAAGAAAGGCAGCAAGGCAAGAATCGCTTGGGGCGATGGAAAGGTACAGGTCGTGACAGGTAAACAGAAACCTGCTTCCGAAAAGTTGGCTTGGGTAGAGGCAGGTCATTCCTATCCTGAGAAGGGCATGTACTACACCATTACCATCTGTTCGGAAGAGGAGGATGCCATTATAGGATTTAATGGATGTGGCATGTTCGAGGTGAAAACCTTAGATGTGATTCTCACGGAATGTCCTAACTTGCGTATCTTGGGCTATTCTGGGTATGGCGAGGAGAAACTCGACGTGAGCAAGAATCCTTTGCTGGAGTTCATCGACTTCCACGAGATAAGAAACGAGAAGTTGGATTTCTCTGCTAATCCTCTCTTGGAGGAGTTGCATATCAAGGGTGCCAAGGACTTGGTGTCTTTGAATTTGAGTAAGAACGACAAGTTGCGTCGCTTGGACATCTTCATGTGCCACAATCTCCAGCATCTTGCCCTGAGCAATCAGTCGCAGCTGAATGAGGTGGATTTCGCTCTCACTCATCTCCGTCCCAAGGACTTGGAGTATTTGGAGAAGACGTTGAAGCGAAACTCTCCTTACAAGGTACGGGGCGGAAGTTTCGGCGATGATAAGATAATAGAAGTGTGTAATGGTAAAATAGTAGGGGAATATGAAGGAAAATTGGATTCAACTTATCGATACAATTGAGAAAGATCCGTTTGAAACGGAGGCTTTCTTCGCTCTGATGGAGTATGTGGGCGAAGCGTCGGATGATGACAAGCGCAGAGTTGTACAAGAAGTAGAGCGTCGCATCAAGATGATTGCCCGTTATGATGCGGACAAGAGTTTCCGCTTCCGTAAGTTCAGTGAACAGGAGCGGGAGGTGCTTGATTCCCTTTGGAGTACTCGGGTAAAGATTCTCAATGTGATGATGTTAAATCCTACAGATGAAGAAATTGAGCGTTTGGGACATCAGAACGATAAACTTCATGAACTGTCGAAGGATGCCTTTGCGCAAGGGCGCAACCTATGGCAGTCTTTACTGCATTCTCCTCATCTGAAAGCTGACGACGACCGTTATGATGTAGAAGAACACGTAGGTTTCTGTTATAATGATGAGGATTCCGTCCTCAAGATGGATAATGATGACTATTATGGCTCAGACTTCGAGTATATGCTCCATTTTCATTGCAATTTTAGGGATAGTGGGCGGTATTCGTATGGGGAACCTCTAGTGGCTGATGATGGCACGTCGTGGAATCTTGATTATCTGGATAATCCTGCCTTTGGCAAGTTTTGCATCTGCCATCTCCTTCACTCGCTCCATAGTCATGAGCATTACTCTTTGCCTGACATCCTCCGTATGGATGATTTTTGGACGGATGTCAGCTTGAGATATGAGCGAGAGGTGTATCAATGGAAAAAAGGAAACGTATTCTTTAAAGAGGAAGTAAATGGAAAAGGAATGGAAAAAACTGATTGATGAAGTTGAGAACAACCGTAGCTATAGTTCGGAGCCTAACTTCAAATTTGTAGACTTTATAAGAGAAAAGTCTACGATAGAGGATAAGCGTGCCATCGTGCAAGAGGTGGAACGTCGTATCAAGAAGGTGGTGAATCGTGAGGATAATAATCCAGATGGGTTCTTCCGTAACTTCAGTGATACGGAGCGGGATTTGCTGGACGATTTGCTCGGGCTTCGTGAGGTGACGCTCGACGAGATGATGCTTCATCCTACTGCTGCCGAGGTGGAACGATTGAGCCAGTTGAACGACAAACTCTACAAACTCACCTTGGAGTGTTTTGAGCAGTGCCGTAACCTTTGGCTTACGCTCTACCGTTCGCCATACAAGGTGGATGACCGTTTCAGGTACGACTTGGACAGTACGCTTCGATTCGAGTATGCTGACAAAGACTCGGTCTTGCATCTGGAGAATGATGACTATTACGGTTCCGACTTCGACTATATGATTCATCTGACAGATGAGTTGCTCAGTACAGGACATTGCAAGATGGATACCATTGTGAATGGTGCGTCTGCCAACTTTTTCGGCAACGAAGAGGATACGTTGAGAGAGTTGACTGATATGCTCGACGATGGCACGTCGTGGGCGGAAGGCTATCTGCACAACAAGGCGTACGACCATTTGTGTATCTGTTATGCGATGCATGCCTTGCATACTCATGAGCCTTGGTGCCTGCCAGATATTCTCCGCATGGATGATTTCACTATCAATGTGAAATTGAATTATGAGCGCAGCGTGTCAGAGCAGCGAGATATTCGTTATGCTGATGATGGAAATGAAACTGACCCTCATTGGCCTGAGGATGTGCCTTGCTTGGAAAGGTGAAAAATAATTTGTAATGCAATAAAAATAAAATTAGAACGTCATATATAAAAATAGAAGATTATGAAGTTAGCAGAAGCATTGAGCATCAGAGCCGACTTGCAGCAGAGAGTGGCTCAACTGAAAGAACGTATCAAGGAAAGCGCCAAGGTACAGGAGGGCGATGAACCTTGCGATAACGTGGAGGAACTGTACAAGGAACTGGATGACGTACTCGTTCAGTTGGAAGATCTGGTTTATCGTATTAACATCACCAACGTTCAGATAGTTCAGGACGGAGACTCCTTGACTCGATTGATAGCCAAGAGAGACGTCTTGTCGATGCGTGTCAAGGCATTGAAAGAGGTGGTGAACTACGTAGCAGCCAACGATACTCGCTTTGGCAGAAACGAACTGAAATATGTTAGAACCATAGATATAAAGGTTCTTCGCAAGGAGGCTGATACCTATGCCAAGCAGTATCGGGAACTCGACCTGAAAATTCAGAGTTTGAACTGGACTGTAGATTTGGTGGATTTGCAAGACTTGCCCCGATAATGGAGCGAGGATTGAAATTTTCATTGAGTAGATTAAAATTTTCGGAGAAAAGATAGAGGCAGCAAGAAACTGACATCAGGCAACAGGTCTGTGTTAGCATTATTAAAAATTCATGTGTTTCATGCAAAGAGACGAGTTTGTTCACAGTTCATTTCAAGCATTGGGCACAAGTGTATCGCGCATTGGTATATGACAAAAGTCAGAAACGCCAGCATTTAGCATTACCATTTTGTTGGCTATCTTTTCTCCTTTTCTTTTTAGGCATTTCTCGTAAATATTCATTAGATTTTTAGAGATTATGGACAATCGTGTAAAATTCTATAGTTGGCTGATAGGCCTCTTGGATCGTAAGCATCTTACCTTTGAGGAGATTGCTAATGAGTGGCGTGATGCCAACGCTAATCAGGATGAGGATGAGTTGGACAAGCGTACTTTTCATCGTTATCGTGAAAATATCCAGTCGCAGTTTGGCATTACTGTGGAATGCGACAAGAGCGACGGCTATCGGTATTATCTGAAGCGTGATCCGATCGCTAATGATGATGTAACGGAATGGATGCTGAGTTCCCTGCGGTTGGCTTCGCTTGGTGATATGCTGAAATTTCATAACAAGGTGATGCTCGATACGCCGCCATATAACACGGAATATCTGGATGATATTCTTGCAGCGATTGATAAGCAATATCTGCTGAAGTTTAAGTATGTTTCGGGATTTGGAGCAGAGAGCGATATCGTGCTACAACCGGCTTTCGTGAGATACTACAAGCAGAGATGGTACGTTGTGGGAGTTAAGAAACAACGTTCGGCGTCCGAAGGGAAAGCCAATTCAAGTGCAGAGGAAGATGTGAGAAAACTCGTTCGCTGTCTTCCTTTTGACCGCATCAGTTTTTTGAAGCTTATTTGCGAGAAGCATCCGTTGCCGGCAAAGATGAAGAAGTTCCTGACTCCAGAGAATTATTATGAAGATTGCTTTGGCATCTATCGGATGGAAAATGTGCCCGTGGAGAAAATCCGCATCCGTGCCTTCTATCCGGAATACAATTATATCGAGGAGGTTCCGCTGCACGAGAGTCAGCAGAAAGTAAAGGAGTCGAAAGACGGAATGTATCGGGAATATACCCTCACCGTTCGCCCCAGCCGTGATTTCCTTCAGGAACTGTTGTGGCATGGCAGAAATATCATTGTACTGAAGCCTGAGAGCTTGAGGCAGGAGATGATTGGTATCTTAAAGGATATGACGAAGAGTTATGAGACGGGCGAATGCCTGAATGGGGAGGAATAAAAGAATCCTCAGATCGGGAACACACTGTGTGTCCAATCTGAGAAATTCCTGTTATTTATATTCCTTCTGTCAGGAATTTGCGAAGATGCAGGTGCGTGATGCCGTCATCATCATTTTTGGTGAGCAGAGGGGTCATGGAGATAACGTACTTCGGATAGTTGTCCTTGATAGCACGGAGATTACCAAACTCACGCTCTCTGGTTGCATCGTCGGCTATGATATAGGAAGCTTGCACGTAGATGCGTTCGCCGCCTGGTTTGGTACATACAAAGTCGATTTCTCCAGCTTGCAGTTGTCCTACATAAACTTGATAGCCCAAGCGTATGAGGTTCTGATAGATGATATTCTCTATCACTTTCTCAATGTCTCCTTCACGTGTTCCCCCGGCAATGGCATTTCTAATGCCGTTGTCTTCGAAATAAAACTTATCGTTGGTTTCAAAGATGCGTTTGCCGTGGATGTCATAGCGGTTCACCTTGTGTAGGATATAGGCTTCACAAAGGAAGGAAATGTAATTGATGATAGCTGCCGAAGCAATGGATTCTCCTTGAGATTTCATATATTTGGAGATGCTGTTGGCGGAGATGAGTTTACCTGTGTTATCTGCCAGGAAACGCACCAGGTTCTCTAAGAATGGCACGTTTCTAATTTGGTTGCGCATAATGACATCCTTAAGCAAAACGGTATGGTAAATATCCATCTGATATTCACGTGCATCATCCTCTTCAAGACCTATCTTTGCCAGACCAGGCAGGCCACCATACTGAATGTACAGAGCAAGTGCTTCGTCATTATCTGATAGTTGATGAAATTCCAGAAACTCGTTATAGCTCAGCGATTGGATATAGATTTCCTTATATCTGCCACCGATGAGTGTGCTCAGTTCATTGCTCAGCATTCGGGCATTGCTACCTGTGATGATAATGTCGGTGTTGGGTTCTGTGCGATAACTTCGGATGGATCGTTCAAATTCCTTGATGTCTTGTATCTCATCGATAAGGATATAGTTATGTTTATCGGACTGAAAGTGCTCTCCGATATAGTCGTTGAGATCCTGATAGGTCTGAATGTTGTCAAACTCTCTTTTCTCCTTATCTATAAAGATGATATTGTTGCTGTCATCTGCCTTCTTGCGGTCACGAATCATTTTCATCATGCAGCTTTTACCTACACGACGTTGACCTACTAATACGATGATAGTCTCCTTACCAAGATACCTTTCTATCTTGTCGATATATGATTGACGAATAATAGTTGCCATATTTTTATCACTTATAAATGAAATTTTCTGCAAATATACGAAAAGTTTCACTTATAAGTGATAAAACTTACCTATTTTTAGTTTTTATAACTTATAGATGGTATCGTTTCGATGATATTAAATGCTCGTTGTAACAATTAATCTTCCTTCAGATACCAGTCTTTGATGTATCCGGAATAATGCTTGGCAAATTCTTCGGCTTGGCCGGGAGTGCAGACCTTTACTTTCCTGGCTGGAATACCCGCCCAAATCTCATGTGCAGGAACCTTGGTGCCATGGGTAACTACAGCTCCTGCAGCAATGATAGCTCCTTCACCGATGTCAGCCTTGTCAAGCACAGTGGCATTCATTCCGATGAGTGCCCCTTTTCTGACTGTGGCTCCGTGGACGATGGCACCATGTCCCACAGATACATCATCCTCCAGGATGCAAGGCATCGTACCGGTTTGATGGATGCAGGCGCAATCCTGCACATTTACCCTGTTTCCACATCTGATGGCATCCACGTCAGAGCGCAATACCGCACTATACCAGATGCTGCAGTCATCACCAAGAATGCAGTCACCGGTCAGTACGGCGTTCTCAGCGATAAAACAATTCTTTCCCCATTGAGGAGTCTTTCCCTCTACTGTCTTTATAATAGCCATATTAAATATGTATTTAAATTTGGGTGCAAAGGTAACAAAAAATATTGGAATCACCTTATACTATTTCAGATACTTCTTCAGCCACAAATCGAAGAACTTGTCATATACCACGTAGGCATCATCCTGCTGGGTGATGAAATCCTTCTCCAGCAATCCCTTCAGGGCGGAATTTACAGAGCTTGGCGACGGGAGATGATATTTCTTTGCGAAGGCTCCGCTCTTTACGCTTCTGGCTTCGCCCTCTGCAGAGATGGCGATGAAGACATTGCGCTGCTTTTCCGGCATCTGGCGCAGAAGGGTCTCGTAGGTGTCTGATGCCATGTTGAGATTGTAGTTGATGGCGTCATCTACCATATCCAGAGTGCAGGTACCCTGTTCGGGAGTCTTGAGGAAGAGAACATTCATTACTCGCTGGATGTATGAAGTGACACCACCGAAACGGGCGAAGAGTTCTCCGATAATGGCAGTATCTAGATGTTTGTTGCGCTCCTCGAACTTGGCTGTGGCAAACTCCTTGTATTTCTCCACATCCAGAGGCTTCAGGTTCATCAGCGTTACGCTCTGATAGAATGGGCGGGCAGGAGATGTGAACATTTCTGCCATCAGATGGCGGTGAGAACCCGAGAAGATGAAGTGGGCATTGGTGCAACGCTGAATGTAGGTACGGAGTAAAGCTTCTATGCGGTTGTCGGCATAGTTGGTGATTTGCTGAAACTCGTCGATGGCAACAAGACATGGCTTGTCGGCTTGGTTGAGATAAGAGAATATCTCATCAAGCGTAATTTCGGGATTTACTATGTTGCCGATGCCTATTCCCCAAACTGGAGCCCCGTTGATATCGAAAGAGATTTCTGAACGGAGAGAAGAGAGTGCTATCAGGAATTTCTCCCAAGCGCTTCTGCCTTTAGGGCGAAGTTCATCAATAATGGCTTTGCCGAACATATTGACCAGATCACTGACGGAATTGGTTGAATAGATGTCTATGATAAAAGTATAATAATCTTTTTGGATGACTGGCTGGGCAAAGCAATGGTGAATCAGCTCTGTCTTTCCGATGCGTCGAGGGGAAATCAGAGCCATGTTATTCTCATTGGTCAGCATCTCTGTGATATGCTGGGTTTCTTCCATACGGTCGCAGAAGTATTCCGGACCGGCGTAACCATTTGTGACAAAAGGATTCTTCATTACCATATCTATACCTTATTATATATTCAACGTTTGCTGTTTCTTCTGCAAAGATACAACTTTTATTCCGATTATCATAAAGTGATTATCATAAAATGATAATGAAATAAGGAATTTTATCATTTGATGATTATCATAAATTGATAATTATGACATGGAGACCCCTTTAATGTCAACAGAAAAAGGGTTGCAATTCTCGAAAAGATGGATTGCAACCCTTTATACCTTTTATATATAAGAGTTAAGATAACTCTATCAAATATTCATTTGTGGAAGCAGATTACAGCTGAGCTAACTCTACAACCTTATCTACTGCAGCGCTCAAGCCGTCCTTGTTCTTACCGCCAGCCTGAGCATAGTGAGGCTGACCGCCACCGCCACCCTGAATCAACTTGGCAGCTTCGCGAATCATCTTACCTGCGTTCAAACCGTGATCCTTAACCATATCATCGCTGAACATCACGCTGAGCATAGGCTTGTCGTTATAAACAGAACCTACTACGCAAATCATGTTCTCTGGCAATGCCTCGCGAACCTTGAATACCAAATCCTTGGCAGCTGCTGGCTCCATTGGTAATACGGCTGTAACAACCTTCACACCATTGATTTCTTTTGCATTCTCTACAAGCTTATCCTTGGCACGCTCTACAGCCTGAGCCTGGAACTTCTCAACATCCTTCTTCAAGGCATCGTGCTCGTCGATGTACTTTCTGATGACACCTTCGAGATCCTTGGCGTTGTTGAACAACCCCTTCAAGGCTACGATGGTATCCTGCAAACCGTAGATAGCCTCCTCGCAAGCCTTGCCTGTCAAAGCCTCGATACGGCGGATGCCGGCTGCTACGCTGCTCTCAGAGATAATCTTGAAGAAACCAATCTTACCAGTGCTCTTGGCGTGAATACCACCACAGAACTCGGCAGATGGACCGAAGCGAACTACACGAACCTTGTCGCCATACTTCTCGCCGAAGAGGGCGATAGCGCCAAGTTCCTTAGCCTCCTCGATAGGAGTATCGCGGTGCTCATCCAATGGATAGTCGGCACGGATCATCTCGTTTACCATGTGCTCTACCTTGCGGAGCTCCTCATCAGTTACCTTCTGGAAGTGAGAGAAGTCGAAACGCAAGGTGTCCTTATCTACATAAGAACCCTTCTGCTCTACGTGGTCGCCCAAAACCTGCTTCAGGCAGTAGTCGAGCAAGTGGGTAGCTGTATGGTTGGCTGCACTTCCCTCACGGTTCTCGATATCTACGCAAGCCATGAAATCAGCGTTTACATCCTTTGGCAACTCCTTTACGATGTGGATGCTCTGGTTGTTCTCGCGCTTGGTGTCGATAACCTGGATGGTCTCGTTCTCGCTAACGAGTACACCCTTGTCGCCAACCTGTCCACCCATCTCACCATAGAATGGAGTGTTGTCGAGTACCAACTCATAGAAAGAGTTCTTCTTCTGAGTCACCTTGCGGTAGCGCAGGATGTGGCACTCATATTCTGTATAGTCGTAACCCACGAAGTTCTGGTCGCCTTCTTTCAAAACCTCCCAGTCGCCGTTCTCTACGGCAGCAGCATTGCGGGCACGTTCCTTCTGCTTCTTCATCTCCTCGTCGAAGCCTGCAGCATCTACGGTGTAACCATTCTCACGGCAGATAAGCTCTGTCAGGTCGAGAGGGAAACCATAGGTATCGAAGAGGCGGAATGCGCTTACGCCATCAAGCTGAGTCTCGCCATGAGCCTTGAGCTCGTCCATATCGCCATTGAGGAGGTTGATACCCTTCTCCAAGGTGCGGAGGAATGAATCCTCTTCCTCTTTCATCACGCGGGTGATGAGCTCCTGCTGAGCTGGCAACTCTGGGAAGGCTGCACCCATCTGCTCTACCAATACATTGACGAGCTTGTACATGAATGCCTGCTTCTGACCGAGGAATGTGTAAGCGTAACGTACGGCACGGCGCAAGATGCGTCGGATTACGTAACCTGCCTTGGCGTTGCTTGGCAACTGGCCGTCGGCGATAGAGAAGGCTACGGCACGGAGGTGGTCGGCGCAGACACGCATAGCGATATCAATCTTCTCCTGCTCATCCTTGCCCTCGCCATTCTCACCAGTAGGAGTAGTGAAGCCATACTTCTTGCCAGAGATAGCCTCGATTTCCTTGATGATTGGCTGGAAGATATCTGTATCATAGTTAGAGTGCTTGTCCTGCAACATGCGAACCAAGCGCTCGAAGCCCATACCTGTATCGATAACGTGCATTGGGAGTGGTTCGAGAGAACCATCAGCCTTGCGGTTGTACTGCATGAACACGATGTTCCAGATTTCGATGACCTGTGGGTTATCCTTGTTTACCAACTCACGGCCTGGCACCTGAGCCTTCTCCTCTGGAGTACGGGAATCCACGTGAATCTCTGAGCAAGGACCGCAAGGACCTGTATCGCCCATCTCCCAGAAGTTGTCGTGCTTGTTACCATTGATGATATGGTCGGCTGGCACGTGCTTAGCCCAGTAACCTGCAGCCTCGTTGTCGCGTTCCAGACCTTCCTCCTTGCTACCCTCGAATACGGTAACGTAGAGATCGGCAGGGTTGAGCTTCAAAATTTCAGTAAGATACTCCCATGCCATATCGATGGCACCCTCCTTGAAGTAGTCGCCGAAGCTCCAGTTACCGAGCATCTCGAACATGGTGTGGTGGTAAGTATCGTGACCCACCTCTTCGAGGTCGTTGTGCTTACCGCTTACACGGAGACATTTCTGAGTATCAACACGACGAACATCCTTGCCTGGGTCTTTTGTACCGAGGATGATGTCTTTCCACTGGTTCATACCAGCGTTTGTAAACATCAGCGTTGGGTCATCCTTGATAACCATAGGTGCTGATGGAACAATCTTGTGGCCTTTACCTTCGAAGAATTTCTTGAAGGATTCGCGCACTTCATTAGCTGTCATCATATCTTTTTTATATTTATCTTTAATTTCTTTTTCCTGTTTTGGAGAGGGGATTGAGAGTCCTCTCAGAAAATATTTTTGCCCTTTAGGGCATTTTCTTCCGAAAATCTTTGCAAAGATAAGAAGAATTGTTTAATTTTGCAACTAAATTAATTATTTTTGAAATTAAAGACGGAAAAAATGGCAATAATTCCAGATAAAACAACGAAATTGTACTATTCTATCAAGGAAGTAGGTGAAATGTTTGGTCTAAACGACTCTACGTTGAGATATTGGGAAAAGGAGTTTCCTTTTCTCAAACCGAAGGTTGCTGGCAACAAAGTGCGTCAGTATACCGATAAGGATATTGAGCAGGTAAGGCTCATCTACAACCTTATCAAGGTGAAGGGATTGAAGATTGCGGCTGCCCGTAAGTATCTGAACCAAAACAGAACGGGTGCCGAGAAATCTTCTGAAGTTCTCGACACCCTTATTTCTGTAAGAGACCAGCTCAAAGAACTCAAAAAGCAGCTCGATGGACTGGTTTAGTAACTTTGGCTTTATGATTAGCTAGGGTTACCACGCTTCTTCGCCGAAGACATTCTTGATGGTAACTTTAGCTGCTTCTTTCTTGGTGAGCTGGCGGCTCCAGGCTACGCGTGCCTTGGTTGCAGCACCTGCACCGTGGTTGTTATATTCGCTGTAGCGGGCTGTCTGTTCGTTGCTCTGCTTGCCCCAGTTGTGCCATCCTTCTGGACGGATGTGGCTGCCCATTTCGCAATTCATGAAGAGGGTAGCTGCATAAGGGCGCCATGGACGGCCCAGATAAACCTTGTCTACACCTGGCTCGGCGGTAAGCTTGCACTTGTTGAATACATAGCCATATTCCTGACCGGCAGGACTGGATGCGGCTGTGATGTAGCTGTTGGCCTTGCTGTGAATCTCACAATTCTCAAACCATGCTCTTCCCGGACCAAAGATGAAATCGGTGGTTCCTTCGATGTAGCAATCATAGAAGGCTGAACGGTTGTTGGCTATACCTGTATAAACGGTATCCTGATTGCCCAGCAGACGGCAGTTCTGAACCAGGATATGATCGCCTTCAAGATGCAGGGAGACTGCTTGTCCCAGTTTGGCTGCATTGTTCTCGATGGTGATGTTCTCGATGGTGATGTAACTGCCCTGTACTTTCAGGGTATAAGTGCGGAATGTGCCCATCGGTTTACCCTTTACAGCAGCTTCTGAATCGAGTCCACCTACAGGCATCTTGATGTTGGCATGATCGTCCCATGTGATGATAGTGTTATCACGGTCTTCACCACAGATGGTGATGTTGGTGAGCCATGAAGGGAAGATGAGTTTCTCCTTGTACACGCCTTTCTTTACATAGATTACCTTGCTGTAATCCATGAAAGCACTACATACTTCGATGGCTTCGTCGATGGTGCGGAATTCGCCGGTACCATCACGGGATACTACAATCGTGTCGGGGTTGTCATACTTGTTGGCTGCTGCCAGAGGCAACAGGGTCAACATTATAAAAAATGATAAGAATAATTTTTTCATATTGTTTTTAAGTTTTTTGTTTTGAATCGATTTCTATAAAGATGTTGAAATCTGTATGATTTCATAGAGAATCGCCAGATTTTAAATCCGGCGATTCTCTATTATTTATCTTTTCTTTATTATCATAAACTCCTAAGTTACAGGATTCTCTGTACTTCCTGCAGATCATCAATATTTCGGAGTTGGTTCATAATGGTCTTTACTTCTTCGCGGTCGTGAACACGGAGTTCGATGGTACCGTCGAAGATGCCGTTGTCGCTACTGATAGTTACCTTATGGATATTGATACCCAACTGGTCGCTAATCACCTTACTTACATCCAGCAGCATGCCCTTACGGTCGATACCCTTGATTTCGATGGTAGCATCGAAGAGTATCTGCTTGTGCATATCCCATTTGGCATCTACGATGCGGTTGCCGAAACTGGACTTCAGTTTGGCTGCTATGCTGCAAGAGCGCTTATGGATTTCGATGCGGTTCTTGTTGTCGATAAAGCCCATAACGTCATCGCCAGGAATCGCATGGCAGCAGCTAGGAAAGATAAACTGGTTGATGTTCTCCTCGGTCAGGATGAGTGGCTTCTTCTTGTTGAAGTCTTTGCCCACCACGAAAAGATCCTGAGGCTTCACGATGCCTTTTTCTTGAGCCTTCTCCTTACTCTTGCCCAGGAATGGGATATAATTGCGCCAGCTGCTGGTCTGCTGTTTTTTAGGCTTGCCCTGCAACTCATCGAAGTCTTTATCGCCTAGGATAATCTGATGGTCTCCCAATGACTGGAAGAGGGTTTCAGGCTTCTGGATATTATGAAAATCGCATAGGCGCTCTACCACCGATGCACTCATCTCGATGCTGTTCTTCTTGAGCCATTCGGTGAGTATGTTTTCTCCCTTCTTCTGAACCTCTCGTGAATCGCGGCGCAGGATGGCAAGAATCTTGCTCTTTGCCTTGGCTGAACTGACGAAGTTTACCCATTCTTCCTGTACATGCTGGCTCTTGGACGTAAGAATCTCAACCTGGTCGCCACTTTGCAGCTTATGGCTCAGCGGAACCAGCTTATGGTTTACCTTGGCTCCGATACAGTGGCTGCCCAGGAAGGTATGAATCTGGAAGGCGAAGTCGAGGGCAGTACAGCCTGCCGGCATCGTCTTGATTTCTCCCTTTGGTGTGAAGACGAAGATTTCTGAAGCATAGAGGTTCAGCTTGATGGCATCGAGGAAGTCCATGGCATCCGGCTGCGGATCGTCCAGAATCTCCTTGATGGTGCTGAGCCAATCGTTCAGTTCGTTCTCATCTTCTGTATATTCACCTTCGTTTCCTTCTTTGTATTTCCAGTGGGCAGCAAACCCCTTTTCTGCTACCTCGTCCATACGGTCGGAACGGATCTGCACTTCTATCCATCTTCCCTGCTTACTCATCAGGGTAACGTGGAGTGCCTGATAACCATTTGCTTTCGGATGGTTCAACCAGTCGCGCAGACGGTCTGGATGGCTCTTGTAGATTTTGCTGATGGCTACGTAGATATTGAAACATTCGTTTACTTCGTTTGCTCTCACCTTTGGCGTAAAGATGATGCGCACAGCAAGAATGTCGTAAATCTCATCGAAGGTAACGTGCTTGTTCTGCATCTTGTTCCAAATAGAATAAGGGCTCTTCACACGTGCTTTGATTTTGTATTCTACGCCTAACTTGTCGAGTTCTTCGCGGATAGGTGCAGTAAAACTCTCGAAGAGGGTATCGCGCTGCGATTCGGTATCGGCAAGCTTATGCTCTATGTTGGCATACTCCTGTGGATGGTCGTAGCGGAAGCTGAGGTTTTCGAGTTCGGTCTTGATTTTGTTCAAGCCCAATCGGTTGGCGAGAGGTGCATAAATATACAAGGTTTCGCCCGCAATCTTGTATTGTTTGTTGGCCGGTTGCGATTCCAGCGTGCGCATGTTGTGCAGGCGGTCGCAAATCTTGATAAGGATAACACGGATGTCATCGCTCATAGTGAGCAACAGCTTTTTGAAGTTTTCTGCCTGTGCTGATGCCTTATCGCCGAAGATTCCACCACTGATTTTGGTGAGTCCATCAACGATTTGTGCCACCTTGGCTCCAAAGATGTTTGAGATATCTTCTACGGTGTAGTCGGTATCTTCTACCACATCATGAAGCAGTGCAGCACAGATGCTCGTTGAGCCGAGCCCCATCTCCTCGCAGGCTATCTGAGCCACGGCGATAGGGTGCATGATATATGGTTCGCCCGAGAGGCGGCGCACACCTTTGTGCGCCTGTCGGGCGAAGTTGAATGCCTTGGTCACTATATCTACCTTCTTGCGGTGTCGCGAACTCAGGTAGGTGTCAAGCAGGTGTTGAAAGGCATCGCTAATCAACTGGTTATCAGCCTGCTCTCTTTCTAGGTCTTTCAAGTTCTGGTCATCCATAGTGGGTCCCTCCAATAAATAATGTTCTTAATTAGACTGAAAAAACTACAGCGGACGTAGTTCTTTTATTTCACTTTGATTTTCTTTCCGGCACGGATACTGCTACCCTTGATGCCGTTCAGTTTGCGCAGTTTCTTAACGGTTGTTCCGTGGCGTGCTGCTATTTCAGAAAGGGTATCACCATTCTTGATGGTAACACTCTTGCTGCCTTGTTTTCTGTTTCTGCCTCGCTTGCTGCTCTTCTTGCTGCGTGAAGAAGCGCTGTGGCGACTGTAGCTGCTTCGTGGGCGGCTATAGGTAGGCTGTGCATCGTTGATATCTACGGTAGTGCGCTTCAGGAAGAGTTCATCGGCTCTGTATGCACAGATGCTGTCCTGCTGGTCGATAAAACTACCGATGAGGGTAGATGGAAGACGCAATACCATCGGATGGTTCAATCCGTTGATGATATCATGACGATACTGTGGATTCAGATTGCGCAGGTGCTCGATGTTGATGTTCAGCACTTTGGAAATCTGCTCCAGGTGGATATCTTTTGATACTACGATAGTGTCTGTCTTTACTGGCAGTTCGCTTACCATAGGGCAGATGTTATGATCGCAGTAGTAGTTCATGATGTAGTTGGCAGCGATGAAAGCTGGTACATATCCACGTGTTTCCTTTGGCAGATATGGATAGATGTTCCAGTAGTCGGCGTTGCCTTTTGCACGATGGATGGCCTTGTTGACATTGGTTGGACCGCAGTTGTAAGCTGCAATCACGAGGCTCCAATCATCGAATATCTTGTACAGGTCGCTCAGATAGTGAGCGGCTGCATAGGATGCTTTTACCGGGTCGCGGCGTTCATCTATGAGTGAGTTTACTTCCAGTCCATATCGCTTGCCGGTAGGTAGCATAAACTGCCATAAACCTGTGGCACCAACGCGTGATACAGCTTTAGGGTTGAGTGCCGATTCAATAACTGGCAGATATTTCAATTCCAGTGGCAGGTTGTAAGCCTCTAATGCCTCTTCGAAGATAGGCATGTAGAAGTTACTTGCTCCCAACATAAAACTTACCGAACGGCGTAGTTTGCCGCTGTATCGGTCTATGAATTTCTGTACTACCTCATTGTATGGCATTTCGATGATGGTAGGCATTCTCTTCAGACGGTCGATATACACTTCCTTCTCGAAGACAGGGTTTACATCGCGGTATTTGCAGGTTGTATCTGCCATCATGTAAGTCTGTGCATTGTAAAGGTGGAGCAGGCTGTCGAGGTTATCTTCCATTCCCTCAGGTACTTCAATTTCCTCCTGCTTTCCGTCTTTGTCGGTAACGGTGATGATATCATCGTTATCAGTTTCTTCTGTAACGTCGGTTTGGGCATGAATGCCTTGTAAGCTGAACAGCATCGCTGCTGCCATGACTAGTATTTTCTTCATATTGATGTTTTATCTCGTCTATGTTTCTAATTTCTATTTTGCGTTATAATATATATATAGGTGTATTCTAACTCCTCACGCATTAAAATGTGAGTGAGCAACTTACGCCGAGGCTTCCAGACCGCAACGGATTGGCAGTCTTGTTGCCGTTATTCAGCATGGTAGGCTCTATTCTGAGCGAGAGATCATCGGAGATGTCAAATTCCGAGAGCGATGCATCTACGTAGGCATCAATCACTGAGAAGGCATAGATGCCTATCATGACGAAGGTTCCCAAGTCTCTCCAACGGCGATATTTATCTTTTCGCTTGCGGAAGATTTCCTTATAGCGTTCTATGTTCGATTCGTTGATCTGGGCACCCAAGTGCAGAAATTGATTGTAGCTTTGGGTGTTTGGGTCATCGTCCATAATATCCATGTAGGCTTGCGAATAGTCGTGATACATTTGGTTGTTCCAGGTGATGGCGTATGTACAGCCTACGAAACCGCCATAGATGAAGGGCAGTTTCCAATATTTGCGATTGTATATCTGTCCGGCACCAGGTAATACAAGTGCCAACCACATGGCACGCTTGGTATCAGGTCGCCAGGTTGCCCAGTTGCGCTTTTTGCGTACAGGCTTTACTGGTTGGTTGAGGCTTGCCAGTTTGCTGCTGTCTTGTGCGGTAAGCATCGAGTCTATGGCTATTTTTGCCGAGTCGGCTGATGCAATGGTTGGCACATCGGTCACTTGTTTTTTTTGTTTCGACTTCTGTGCCTGTGCGCCCATCGGTGCCAGAAGCAGCAGGGTTGCCAAACAGATTTGTGATATACTGAGTTTCACTTTTATTCTTGCTTTAACTGATCGAAAACATTCATGATGTGCTCCAGCTCCTCTTCGTTGGCGAATGGAATGCTGATTTTTCCCTTGCCCTTAGCAGAGCAGGTGAACTGCACTTTGGTATTGAGAAACTGTGACAGGCGGTTTTTGAGTTGTGTAAATTCCTCAGGCATTTGAGCCTTAGCCGTGATGGTTTTCTTACCGCTCTCGATGTCTTCTCCGCTCTTGAGTCGCTGTACCATCTCTTCAACCTTTCTTACTGAGTAGCCGTTCTTCTGTATCTCCTTGAACAACTTGATTTGCAGCGAAGGTGAGTCGAGGGCCAGTAGGGCACGGCAATGACCCATGTCGATTTCTTTCTTCTGTAGTGCCATCTGCACCTGGGCAGGAAGTTTGAGCAGTCGCAGATAGTTGGCGATAGCTGCACGGCTCTTGCCCACACGTTCTGAAATTTTCTCCTGTGTCATACCCTCGTTTTCCAGAAGGTGTTCGTAGGCGAGTGCTATTTCTATGGCGTTGAGGTCTTGGCGCTGGATATTCTCTACGAGCGCCATTTCCATTACGTTCTCATCGCTGATGGTGCGGATGTATGCAGGGATAGCTGTCAGCCCCGCAAGTTGTGAAGCGCGCCAGCGGCGTTCACCGGCGATAATCTGGAATCTGTTTTCTGAAACCTGTCTTAAGGTGATAGGCTGGATGATGCCTATGGTCTTGATGCTTTCGGCGAGCTCATGTAGGGCTTCGTCGTCAAACTCCCGGCGTGGCTGATTGGGATTCGCCTCAATCTGGTCGAGAGAAATTTCATTGATGGTACTGCTGCCCTGGGTGCGCACTCCCTCAGTAGAAATGAGGGCATCGAGTCCGCGTCCTAAAGCGTTGCTCTTTGTACCGTTGTTGTATTTCTTGTGTACTGCCATTTTTTTACTTTTAATTTTGAACATTGAACTTTCTAAGAGGGTTCAATTTCCAAATCTTAACTATTCTTGTTGATAATCTCCTTTGCCAAGGCCAGATGGTTCTTGGCTCCATTGCTTTCTGCATCGTAAAGGATAACTGGGAGACCATGGCTCGGACTCTCGCTCAGCTTCACGTTGCGCTGGATAACGGTCTTGAACACCAATTCCTGGAAGTGGCGTTTCACCTCGTCGTATATCTGGTTGGCAAGGCGTAGACGACTATCATACATGGTGAGCAGGAAACCTTCTATTTCGAGTTTCGGATTCAGTTTACTCTTGATGATCTTGATGGTATTGAGCAATTTGCTGATACCTTCAAGAGCGAAATATTCACATTGAACTGGGATGATGACACTGTCGGCTGCTGTCAACGAATTGACGGTGATGAGGCCGAGCGAAGGCGAACAGTCTATCAGGATGTAGTCGTATTCGTCACGGATAGGCTGCAGTAATGTCTTAATCACCTTTTCGCGATTTTTTAGATTCAGCATCTCTATCTCGGCACCTACCAGGTCGATATGACTAGGTATGATGTCGAGTCCATCAATGTCGGTGGTGTAGATGGCATCGCGCACGTCTGCATGGTTGATGATGCATTCGTAGAGCGAGCAGTCTACCTCGCTGATATCCACGCCCAATCCACTGGAAGCGTTTGCCTGTGGGTCGGCGTCCACTACGAGTACCGTTTTCTCTAGCGTGGCAAGCGATGCTGCCAAGTTAATGGTGGTAGTAGTCTTTCCTACACCGCCTTTTTGGTTAGCTAATGCGATGATTTTTCCCATTTTCTTAGTAAATTTTCGGCAAAGATACAAAAATATTGTGAGAAAGTCGCTATCTTTAAAGGTTTTTTCGTACTTTTGCACCAAAAAGAAAGATATTTTTATGGAAAATAAGAAACCGTTAGTATTAATTTCGAATGATGATGGCTATCATGCCAATGGAATCAAGACCCTGGTGAGCTTTCTGAAAGACTGGTGCGACCTGCTGGTTGTAGCACCGGAAAGTGCCCGTTCGGGATTCGCCTGTGCCTTCTCGGCTACTACTCCCTTGCGCCTGAAGCGTCGCCACAATATGGGGAATGATGTGGAGGTTTGGTCATGTAGCGGCACACCGGTTGACTGTGTGAAACTGGCGTTGGATCAGTTTCTTGCTGATCGCAAGCCTGATCTGATTATCGGCGGTATCAATCATGGTGACAATTCGAGCGTGAATAATCATTATTCGGGAACTATGGGTGTAGCTAAGGAGGGCTGTATGCAGCATATTCCAAGCATAGCCTTCAGCAGTAGCAATTATGATGAAAATGCTGATCTCACTCCTTTGCACGATGGGGTACTGAAGATTGTTAAGATGGTGCTGGAGAAGGGATTGCCAGAATATACCTGTCTGAATGTCAACTTCCCGGCTTTGCCTCCGTTCAAGGGTTTCAAGGGTTGCCGGATGACTCATGGCTCCTGGATCAATGAGGTGGATCATCGCACTCATCCGCATGGATATGATTATTATTGGATGGTGGGTGAATACCGTAATGACGAACCTGAGGCAACGGATACCGACCAATGGGCTGTGAATCATGGTTACATCGCTATAACCCCAACTAAGATTGATGTAACGGATTATGATTGGTTAAAGAATTTTGAATTATGAAGTATTACCTGATAGTAGGCGAGGCTAGTGGAGATTTGCATGCCAGCAGATTGATGCGCTCGTTGAAAAAAATAGACGGGTTTGCTGAATTCCGTTTCTTCGGCGGTGATTTGATGACTGCTGAAGGTGGCACTCGCGTCAAGCATTTTAAGGAGTTGGCTTATATGGGTTTTGTGCCTGTACTGCTACATTTAGGTACCATCTTTTCGAACCTGAAGAGATGCAAGGAAGATATTGTGAAATGGAAACCGGATGTAGTGATACTGGTAGATTATCCGGGATTTAATCTCAAGATAGCTAAGTTCTTGAAAAAGAACACCAATATCCCTGCCTATTATTACATTTCTCCTAAGATATGGGCATGGAAGGAGTGGCGGATCCGCAGCATTAAGCGCGATATCGCAGAACTCTTCTCTATCTTGCCATTCGAGGTGCCGTTCTTCGAAAAGAAGCACCGTTATCCTATTCACTATGTAGGTAATCCTACGGCTCAGGAAGTAGGGGAGTTCAGGTCGGGATATCATCAGAGTTTTACGGAGTTCTGTCAGGAGAATAATCTTGACACCTATCGTCCTGTTATCGCTTTGCTGGCAGGAAGCCGTCTGCAGGAAATCAAAGACAATCTGCCGGCGATGATTGAGGTGGCTGAGCGTTTTGAAGATTATCAGATGGTGCTTGCCGGTGCTCCTTCGATAGACGATGCTTATTATGAGAAGTTTATCAAAGGTACACCTGTCAAACTGGTGCGTAACAAGACTTATCCGCTCTTGTCGCATGCTACGGCAGCTCTTGTTACCAGTGGTACTGCAACTTTAGAGACGGCTCTTTTCGATGTGCCTCAGGTGGTATGTTATGAAACGCCTGTACCTCATCTCATCCGTTTCGGTTTCAAGCATATCATCAAGGTAAAGTTTATCTCGCTTGTGAATCTTATCGCCAATAAGGAGATTGTGCCGGAGATGCTTGCCGACCGCTTTACGGTTGATGGTATTGCCAACGAACTTTATCAGATTCTTCCGGGAGAACCTGGCAGGGATAAGATGTTGGCAGAATATCAGGAAGTTCGAACTCAGTTAGGCGATAAGGTTGCGCCGGATGAGGCTGCGGGCATCATGTTTGATCTTCTGGTTAAGCGTAGGGAAATGCTTCTCCGTATGGCTCGTGAGCGTGCTGAAGCTGAAGCCAAAGCTGCAGCTGAGGCTGCAGAACGTGCGCGACAGAAGGCGATAGCTGAAGCCGAGGCTGCTAAGAAACGTGCCGATGAGGAAGCTTTGGCGGCGCAGAAGCGAGCAGAAGAAGAGGCTGAACTGGCAAGAATAAGAGCAGAAAAAGCCCGACTGGCGGCTGAGGCTAAGGCACGTGAGGCTCAGCAGCGTGTTGCCCAGGCACAGTATGAGGCGCAGGAAGCCCAGAAGGGTGAACGCTTTGAAGAAGAACAGGAAAAAGGTGAAATTTTTTGATAAAAAGCAATCTCTTTCAGTTCTGTGGCGGATATCAATCCGCTGCAGAACTGCTGACTAAGGCAGATTTGTAATCTGCTACCTATGTAGGAGTATTAGCTATCCTAAAAAAACAAACCCAAAAATATATATTTAATTTTCAACCCTAAAAAAATGAAAAAACTACTGACTCTCATTTGTGCCCTCTTTTGTATGGCACAAGTGTGTGCAGCAAACCCTGTAAAGCAATGGGGACAGTTGCAGGTAAAAGGTGCGCAGCTTTGCGACCAGAGTGGTAACCCTGTAGTGTTGAGAGGCGTGAGTCTGGGATGGCACAACATCTAGCCTCGGTTCTACAACAAAAATGCGGTGAAATGGCTTGTGCAAGACTGGCATGCCAACATCATCAGAGCAGCCATGGGGCAAGATGGTGAAGCAGGCACTGAAGAAATATAACAGATAACAGCATAGTTTATCGCAAGTACTTTCGTGAGCCAACGAAGCTACTTGTGTTTTTTATGGTGATATGAAAAAAAGGCAGGGGTTCTTTGAGGAATCCCTGCCTTTCTTTGTGCTTGGCCAAACTATAGGTTTGGCCTTTATCTCGTAAAAGATGTATTATCCAAACAACTGGATGGTGTATAGGTAGATTACTGCTGCCGGTATCGCCATGAGCGAAGAGTCGAAGCGGTCGAGCATGCCTCCATGTCCTGGCAAGATGTTGCCGCTATCCTTTACGCCGAGGGTACGCTTGAAGAGGCTTTCTACCAAATCGCCCCATGTGCCGAAGAATACCACAACCAGACCTAAACCTTCCCAACCGAGAATGCTGAGACGGTGGGCTTCTCCATCGTTGGCGATATAGCCGATGATACCTGCTGCTATCAGTACGAATATGCCTCCGCCTATGCTGCCTTCCCAACTTTTGGCTGGACTGATGCGTGGAAAGAGCTTATGCTTGCCGAAAAGCGAACCGCTGCAATAGGCACCGGTATCATTGGTCCAGAGGAAAATGAAAATGCTCAAAGGCAGCAGCATGTCGTAATGTATCTGACCATCGAAAGCTGATGTCTCGAAACTCAATACATTGATCATCGAGAAAGGCAAGGCGATGTACAACTGAGAGAGCATAGTGTAAGCCCAATCGTTGATGGCATCCTTGTTGCCTGTATACAGTTCGCTGATGAAGAGATAGAGGATGGTGAGCAGATAAGGTACGAAAACCACGAAATTGCCCACAATGCCCATGCGGAAACCAGCCACGGCAAGGAAGAAGTAAACACCCGCCACGGTGCAGATGAAACGGTTTACCGTAACATTCTCCTTCTGGTTAACTAATCCGCAATACTCCCAGATGCTCAATCCTGTAATGAGGGCGAACAGGATAACCATTGCCCTGGGATTGAGAAAGCAAGATACCATGCACACCACGAAAAATACGCCTGTGATGGATCTTATCACTAGATTCTTCTGTTTGTCAGTCATATCGGTTTGTTTTATTCGTTCTTGTTTTCTTCCGAACCTTCATCCTTCTTGGAAGTCTCTTCAGAATCTGCATTCTTCTTCTGGTTCTCTTCATGCTCCTTGATGGCAGCCTGAACTTCAGGAAGTTCCTTTACGGCGTCATCGTCTATCTTAGGCTGTTCGTCTTCCATGATTTCCTGCGAACGGCTCAACCAAGGGCGCTTGCCAAAGATATGTTCTACGTCTTCTGCCATAATCACCTCTTTCTTGATCAGAAGTTCTGCTAAGGCATTGTGGCCTTCCTTGTGCTCCATCAGGATGTTCTTGGCACGGGTATACTGTTCGTTGACAATCTTCAGAACTTCCTGGTCTATCTCGCGGGCTGTAGACTCAGAGTACGGACGCTGGAATGCATATTCGTTCCGGTTGTAAAAGCAGATGTTTGGCAACGTCTTGCTCATACCGAGATAAGCTACCATACCATAAGCACTCTTTGTGGCGCGCTCCAGGTCGTTCATGGCTCCTGACGAAATATGACCGGTGAAGAGTTCTTCTGCGGCACGTCCACCCATTAATGAACACATCTCGTCGAGCATCTGTTCCTTGGTGGTTATCTGGCGCTCTTCTGGCAGATACCATGCTGCACCGAGAGCCTGACCACGAGGCACGATGGTAACCTTGATGAGAGGGTTGGCATACTGGCAGAACCATGAGATGGTTGCGTGGCCTGCTTCGTGGAGAGCGATGCTACGCTTCTCGTCGGCAGTCATCACCTTAGTCTTCTTCTCCAGACCGCCTACAATACGGTCTACTGCATCGAGGAAATCCTGTTTGCACACAGCCTTCTTGTCGTGGCGTGCAGCAATGAGGGCTGCCTCGTTACAAACGTTGGCAATATCTGCACCCGAGAAACCTGGAGTCTGGCGTGCCAGTAGATCAACATCTACTGTTTCGTCTATCTTGATAGGTTTGAGATGAACCAGGAAGATAGCCTTACGTTCGTTCAAACCAGGGAGATCTACGTGAATTTCGCGGTCGAAACGTCCGGCACGGAGCAAGGCGCTGTCGAGCATGTCTACACGGTTGGTAGCTGCAAGGATGATGACACCACTGTTGGTACCGAAACCATCCATCTCTGTAAGGAGAGCGTTCAAGGTGTTCTCGCGCTCATCATTACCACCCATGGCTGGGTTCTTGCTGCGGGCACGGCCTACAGCATCAATCTCATCGATAAAGATGATACAAGGTGATTTCTCTTTAGCCTGGCGGAACAGGTCGCGTACACGTGAGGCACCTACACCTACGAACATTTCAACGAAGTCGGAACCGCTCATGGAGAAGAAAGGTACGCCAGCCTCGCCGGCAACAGCCTTAGCCAAGAGGGTCTTACCAGTTCCCGGAGGGCCTACGAGAAGGGCTCCCTTTGGAATCTTACCACCCAAGTCGGTATATTTTTGTGGGTTTTTCAGGAAGTCTACAATTTCCTTCACTTCCTGCTTGGCACCTTCCTGTCCGGCCACATCCTTAAAGGTGATGCCGATGGCATTTCCCTTTTCGTACATCTTAGCTTTGCTTTTGCCCACGCTGAAGATGCCGCCCATACCGCCGCTGCCCATACCGCCGCTGAATCTTCCAGACATCCAAAGGATGAAGAATACGAAGAAGAGCAGAGGTGCCAGATTGAAGAGCGTGCTTAAGAAGTCGTTATCCTTCTGGTTGTCGTAGCTGAAGGAGCGTATCTTCTTTTCCTTCAACATCTGGTTGGCATAGCGTTCCACTTCGTCAACCGAGCCGAACTGTACTTTTACGTATGGGTTAGGACCTACAGACTTTGCCGGCATATTGTATACATCGCGCGTATATTTCGGGTTGATGTATATTTTGAGGGTGCTTTCTGTTTTATTGGCCACAACACTGAGCACATAACCCTTGTCTACATACTGTTTGAACTGGGTGTATGTGGCTTCCTTGGCAGCGCTGCCTCCAATCGCATCGCCTCCTCCTGTAAAGAAGAGGATGATCATGGTGATGAGGCAGATGGTGAAAAGCCAGGTCATATTAAATCGTGGCATCTTGGGTCCGCCATTGCCACGGGGCTTCATATTATTGCTTTGTTCCATTTTATTTTATATGTATAACTTTTAGTCGAAAAACAATGTCTGATCCATCATGTAGGATGGGAGAAACTGACTAGTCGAGATCAGGTATATGGGTAAGCTTTGCATCCTCCCATAAATGTTCGAGGTCGTAATAAGCACGTACTTCCGGAAGGAAGATGTGTACTAATACGTCAACAAAGTCCATTGCCACCCACTGGTCGTTGCCGAGACCTGCTACATTTACAGGTTTTTCTTTCAGATTCTTGCGCACGATATCTCCCACAGAACCTGCGATAGCTTCAACCTGAGTAGGGCTTCCTCCCTGGCAGATGATGAAGTACTTGGCAATGCTTCCATCGATTTCTGTCAGGTCGGCGATAACAATGTCTTGACCTTTCTTTTCTTGTATACCTTCTTTAATAGTCTCTACGAGTTGTTTAACTGTGTTCATTTATCTTTTCTTTCTTACTTAATTTATATTCTCTATTTTTCTGCAAAGATACATTATTATAATGGAAAATCGACTTAAAAGGCAAAAAAAATGTGGAAAATTAAAGAAATTGCGTTTTTTTTAGAAAAAAGTGCCGAAAAATTTTGTAGGTTCAAAAAAAACTAGTACCTTTGCACTCGCAATCGAGAAAAGAACATTTCGTTTGCTGATATTGGGATATGGTGTAATGGTAACACTACAGATTCTGGTCCTGTCATTCCTGGTTCGAGTCCGGGTATCCCAACAATCAAAAAGTTCTATTTTAAGTTTGGGATATGGTGTAATGGTAACACTACAGATTCTGGTCCTGTCATTCCTGGTTCGAGTCCGGGTATCCCAACTCATATGGTAAGGCATCTTTCAGTAATGAAAGATGTTTTTTTGTTTATAGAAATTCTGTGTTATGGAGTATTCATAACAATAACCCCCAGAGCTTTCGCCCTGGGGGTATTGTATTTATTTCTTCTCGGCATCAATAGCCTTGATTTTCTGCTTTACCATTTCGAGGTCAGCCTTGAGTTTCTCAATCTTACGGTTCATTTCTTCTACCAGACTATTGCCCTTCTTGCTGGCCGTATTGAAGAAACCGAGGTTGTTCTCGTAGGTAGTAATCTCGCTGCGCAACTGGTCGTAGCGGCGCAAGAGTTTGCCACGCTCATTGCCGAGTGCATTGCTGCCTTCCTTGGCAACATTCTTCAAGTTGTTCTTGAAGTTGTCGAAGTGGCGCTTTGCGTTGGTGGCATGAAGTTTCTCGTAGGCTGCATCGATAGCCTCATGATACTCTTTATAGACCTTGTCTTTCTCTTTGAAAGGAACGTGTCCGATTGCACTGTATTGCTTAGCAAGATCTTTGAGCTTCTTTTGGAAATCGTTGTCTGAAATCTCTGCAACTACAAGTTCCTTGAGCTGGGCAATAATGTTGCGCTTCTTGTCCAGATTGGCATGTTCCTCGCTGCGTGAACCGGCATTCTGCTTGTTGCGGGCTTCGAAGAACTTGTTGCAGGTATCCAGAAATTCCTTCCAGAGCAATTCGCCTTGTTTATGAGGTACGGTACCCACCTTCTTCCATTCTTTCTGAAGAGCGATGAACTTGTCGCCAGTCTTCTTCCAGTCTGTACTGTCAGCCAGTTCCTTTGCCTTGTTTACGAGTTGCTGTTTCTTTTCGAGATTGGCAGAGTAGGTATCTTTCAATCCTTTGAAGAATTCTGCCTTCTTGTTGAAGAATTCATCGTTGGCGATGCGGAAACGCTCGAAAATCTTGACGTTCATCTTCTGAGGGGCAAAACCGATAGTGCGCCACTCTTTCTGAATCTCTATGATTTCCTGGGTAACCTTCTCCCAGTCCTTAGCAGTCTTGTATTCTTCTTGGTTGGCAGCCTCTACCTTTTCGCAGAGGGCAGTTTTCTTGGCGAGGTTTTCCTCTTCCTTGGCACGCAGGTCTTCGAAGTGCTGCTGGTGCTTCTTGTTGATAACAGTGCTGGCAGCCTTGAAACGCTCCCAAATCTGTTCTCTCAACTCCTTGGCAACAGGACCAATCTCACGATATTGCTGGTGGAGGTCCTGAAGCTGGTGGAAGGCAGAAATAACATCCTCTTCCTCATTGAGCTTCTCTGCAGCCTCGCAGAGTTTGGTCTTGGCTTCAAGATTCTTCTTGAAATCATATTCGCGGGCTTCGCTGTTTAACTTGAGCATGTCGTAGAACTGCTCTACATAGAGCTGGTAGTTCTTCCATACCTCGTTTGCCTTGTCTGCAGGGATGTTCTTGATTTCCTTCCATTCCTGCTGCAAGGCCTTGAAGTCCTGATATGATTTGTTGGCCTCTTCCGGTGAGGTGGTCATGGCCTTTATCTTTTCGATAATTTCCTCTTTTTTGCGGAGATTATCTTGTTTTTCTTCTTCTTGGGCCAGGAAGATCTTGGCTCTTTTCTCCTTGATGAGTTGCATCTCAGCCTTGAAGGCTTCTTCGGTGTCATCCGGTAGAAGGATATACTTCTCTGGGTCACCGCCTTTTGCGAGATACTCTTTCATCTGTGCGTCTCTTTCTGCGAGATGAATCTTGTAGAAAGTAGTCTTGAGTAGGTCGAGTTCCTCCTTGTTTGGATTTTCGCTGCTATGAGCGATTTCCTTTACTCTTTCGAGCACTTCCTGCTTGGTGGCATAAGCCTTCTTGGCAGGGTCTTCCAGGGTGCTCTGCTGCAACAGAGCTTTTTCTTGAGAGTCCATCATGTCACTTTGTTTAGTTTATGATTCGAGTTTCTTGGGCCGGTAGTCGCTTATCCGCAATTCGACCCCATACAAAATTATGTTATTAATAAGTTGCAAACTTAAAAAAAAAAATCGAATTTCATGCCATGAAATTCGATTTTTTAATTTTTTTTGTATTTATAATTGTCTTTTTCTTGCTAATCATCGTTTTATGTGCCCTTTCGGGCTACTTAATGCATATCAGAGTGGAATATGCTTAGAGTAGGCGCTTGTATCTGAGGAAGCCCCATGAAAGTGCAGAAACGATCACGGAGATAACCAGGGCAATGGCAAATCCGTAATGGCTGTCTTCCATACCGTTGATTAAGTTCATACCGAACAATGAGGAAATCAGCGTAGGCAACATCATGACGATACTGATACTGGTCAAGGTACGCATCGTGGTATTCATGTTGTTGTTGATGATGCTCGAATAGGTATCCATCGTCGACTCCAGAATGTCGGAGTAGATGCTTGTGGTTTCGCGTGCCTGTGTCATCTCGATGTTTACGTCTTCAATGAGGTCGGCATCAAGTTCGTCCACCTGCAGCTTGAACTTCAACTTAGACAGGAGATTCTCGTTGCCTCGGATAGAGGTGATGAAGTAGGTAAGGGAGTCCTGCAGGCGGCTCAGGCCAATCAGGCTCTCATTGTTTACACCATGATCGAGGTTTCGTTTTGCCTTTTCTATGAGCGAATTGATCTGTTTCAATCGCTTCAGATACCAAACCGCTGATGAAAGGAAGAGACGGAAGGTCATGTCTACATAGTCGGTGAACCCCTCGCTGCGCTTCTGCTGGTAGCTTACGAAATCAATCATCATGTTGGTTTCGTAATAGCATACGGTGATGGTAACATCGCGCTTATGGATGATACCCAGAGGCACTGTGGTGTATGGGGTACGGCTGCGTATTTCCTTGACATAAGGGATACGGAGGATGATGAGCATCCAGCCATCGTCATATTCATAGCGGGCACGCTCATCGGTATCGCTGATATCCGAGAGGAAATAATCAGGGATCTTGAATTCTTCTTCCAGCAAGCGCTGGTCTTCATCAGTTGGACATGTTACTTGTATCCAGCAGTTTGGCTGCCACTCATTGAGTACAGTCAGATTCTTGTCTATATTCCAATAAGTCTTCATAGTTTGCTAATCTCCACATAATAAAAGTTTGGGGTATGGAGACTAGCGCTTGGGTACGACCTACTGAAAGGCTTCATCGTTACTGAATCTCCACGCCTTACAATTCATTATTGTTCTCCGCGTGATAATCGTCCATTTTGGTGTTATTTTAATGAAACTTATGCAAGTGAATTTGTATGATCTGCTACAGAGATTTTACAAGACTTGCGAAATCGACTGCAAAGGTAATGATTTCTTTTGAAAACTGGAACAAAAAAGCCGAGAATTTTCACTCTCGGCTTTCTTTTTTAATCTTTTTGTAATTTCGTTCCCCATTTTTTACTTTGCTGGAATCTCTGTCAGGAGCTGCTTGACAAGGTTCCAGAAAGGAGCAACGCAACTGATCTGGCAACGCTCATTGGCTGTGTGAGGACTAAGAAGAGTAGGACCGAATGATACGACATCGAGGTTAGGATACTTGCTCAGGATGATAGAGCACTCCAGACCTGCGTGAACAGCCTGTACCTTACCGTCTGTGCCGTTCTGCTCTTTGTAAACCTTCAATACGTGTTCCAGAATGTCGCTCTTAGGGTTAGGGTTCCATCCCATATAGCTGCCGCTGAATTCAACCTTCATGCCTGCCATGTTGAAACAGCTCTCTACCATTGTGGCAAGATACATCTTGTAGTATTCGTGGCTGGAACGGGCCAGAATCTTGATGGCAGCCTTGCCGTCACCAATCTCAACGATTGCGAGGTTTGAAGAGGTCTCTACGATTTCAGGCATAGATGGAGCCATACGCAATACGCCATCGTGGCAAGCGTAGATTGCATCTACAAGATTATCCTGGATTTCGGCAGGAACCTGCATCTTAGGAGTCTCTACATTCTCAGCGAAGAACTCGATGTTCTCAGTTGTTTCAATGCCTTCAAACTCATCACAGATTTCGTCCTTCCAGTCTGCTACCAGGTCATTCAAAGCTTCAATGTTCTCCTTAGGCAGGGTCAGAACAACCTCAGCCTGGAATGGGATGGCATTGCGCATGTTGCCACCCTGCCATGAAGCTAGACGGGCATCGAGTTCTGAAATAGCTTCACGCACAAAACGAACCATGCACTTGTTGGCATTCGCTCTGCCTTCGTTGATTTCGGTACCGGAGTGACCGCCTTTCAATCCCTTGAGGGTTACCTTAACGGCAGCATCTTCCTTGTCGGTTTCTACCTCTTTATAATCGAGAGTTGCTGTGATGTCGATACCGCCAGCGCTACCGATAACGAACTCGCCCCAAACCTCGGTATCGAAGTTCAAGAGAATGTCACCGCTCAGTTCGCCTGCTGGGAGATCGTTGGCACCATACATGCCTGTCTCTTCGTCGGCGGTAATCAAGCCCTCGATAGGACCATGCTGCAAATCTTTTGATTCCATTACAGCCATGATGGTAGCTACGCCAAGTCCGTCGTCGCTACCGAGTGTTGTATGATTAGCACGTACCCAGTCGCCATCGATGATGGTTTCGATAGGGTCAGTTTCGAAATTATGCTTGCTGTCTGGTGCTTTCTGTGGAACCATGTCCATGTGCGCCTGCATAATAACGCCTTTGCGGTTCTCCATACCTGGAGTTGCAGGTTTGCGCATCACGATGTTGCCTGCTGGGTCTTGGAAAGCCTCTACACCTGCTTCTTTTGCCCAATCGAGCAAATAAGCCTGAATTTTTTCCAAATGTCCAGATGGACGTGGAACTTGTGTTAACTTGTCAAAGTTACGCCAGATTTCAACTGGGTTCAAATTCTTAATGTCAGCCATATTTATTTAATTTAAAATTTATAGTTAATAGTTTATAGGGCATTCTCGCTATACGGCGTAGCCGCTATCAACTATTAACTCTTAACTTTTATCTTTTAACTTTCCCGGTAAACGCCAGTGCTATCCAGGCATAGATTCCCAAAAGGACTACAAGCAGGGTTTGTACGGAGTGTACGATGAGAACGAAGAAGAGGGCATCGTTTGCCTGAATGCCATAGAGTATGAGCATTGTCTTGACAGCAAAATGCCAAGGTCCGGCTCCGTTAGGAGTTGGTACGATGACCGCTATGCTGCCCACGATGAATGTCACCAAACCGCACATCAGATTGAGATGGGAGGTTGCCTCGAAGCATTGGAAGGTGAGATAGTAGTGGAAGTAATAGCTCAACCAGATGCCCAGTGTAAGGGCGATGTAGAGCGGTACATTTCTGACACCTTTCAGCGAGATGATACCTTGCCAGAGTCCTCCCAGTGTTGCTTTCACCTTATTATATATAGCGAGTCGCTTGAGTAGATAGTGAGCCAGGATGAGTACTGCTATGCCACAGATAGCGGTCACAATGTAACCTGTGGCTGTAAACTGGCAGAGTAAACTGTCCATGCTCGTACCTGTTTTCTCAAAGAAATTGAGGAATACCGGAATCTGCATCACAAAGACCAGCGCCGTAATCAGCAGCACGAGGAGTGAATCGATGGCTCTTTCTGTAACGACGGTACCCAAGGCTTTCGGAAACGAAACATCATCCCATTTCTTCAATACGCCGCATCTGGCAAACTCGCCCGCACGAGGAATTACAAGACTCAGAGCATAGGACAGGAAGATGGAGTAGATGCTGATACTGGAGCGGGCCTTCTCGCCTAATGGTTCCAGCGACTGTTTCCATCTCCATCCTCTGAACACCTGGGCAGAGATGCCAAAAGGGAACGACAGCAGCATCCAGGTCCAACTCATCTTGTGAAGCAGAACATCTTCTACTTGCTTGAAGTCGAATCCGCGATACATCCAATAAAGGATGGCGCCACCCAGAATGAGCGACAAAGCCACCTTCCATATGTTGTTTGCTATCTTCTTTATATCCATAATTAGATGCAAAGATAATACTTTTATTGACAATATCGTTCGAATCTGCATATTTTTAGCATAAATAAACGCTTGGGCGCCATTTATGGCTAAAAGTATAGCCTTTTTTTAAAGAAACAAGTGGCTCTTTCCCTTTTTTTACCCAAAAAGATAAAAAAAATCGCATACTTCGTGTGGATTCTCAAAAAATAATCGTATTTTTGCAAAATATATAATATAAAGATAAGATATGAAAGCTGTAAAGCCTAAGAAGAATCTCGGTCAGCACTTCTTGACCGACCTCAATATAGCAAAGCGCATCGCCGATACGGTGGATGCCTGCCCGGATATACCTGTTCTCGAAATCGGACCAGGTATGGGCGTTCTTACCCAATATCTCGTAGAGAAACCAAGAGTCGTCAAGGCTGTGGAAATCGACTCGGAGTCGGTGGCGTATCTTCATGAGAATTTCCCGACACTCAAGGATAATATTATCGGTGAAGACTTCCTGAGAATGGATTTGAACCAGATATTCGATGGAAAGCAGTTTGTACTGACAGGCAATTATCCATACGATATCTCATCGCAGATATTCTTCAAGATGCTTGATTACAAAGACCTCATTCCTTGCTGTACCGGAATGATCCAGCGCGAGGTGGCATTGCGTATGGCTTCAGAACCAGGTAACAAAGCCTATGGTATCCTCAGTGTGCTCATCCAGGCATGGTATGATGTGGAATATCTCTTTACGGTAGATGAGAATGTGTTCAACCCACCTCCAAAGGTAAAGAGTGCGGTAATCCGCATGACTCGCAACAAGGTGACTGACCTTGGCTGTGATGAAAAACTGTTTAAGCGTCTGGTTAAGACGGTCTTCAACCAGCGTCGCAAGATGCTCCGTGTAAGCCTTAAGCAGATGTTCCCAGGTGTAACCCCACGCGAGGAGTTCTTCACCACCGACATCATGACCAAGCGCCCTGAGCAGCTCACTATCCAACAGTTTGTAGAACTCACCAACTATGTGGGCGAAGAACTCAAGAGATTGGGGATAGTTAAGAGTTAATAGTTAATAGTTAAAAGTTGATAGGGGGCTACGCTATATAGCTAGAATGCCCTATAAACTATAAATTGTAAATTATAAATTGAAATAATTATGATAGACGTTAAAGAAACTTTGAATTCTGCAGCAGAGCGTATGGAGATGGCAGCAATGTATCTCGCAGAGGAACTCTCTCATGTTCGTGCTGGTCGTGCTAATGTTGCCATCCTCGATGGTGTGCGTGTAAATAGTTATGGCAGTATGGTTCCTCTGAACCAGGTAGCTACAGTTACAACCCCTGATGCCCGTACTATCGCTATCCGCCCTTGGGACAAAAAGGCTATCAAGGATATCGAAAAAGCTATTATGGATAGTGGTGTAGGTATCACTCCTGAGAACAATGGCGAAATCGTACGTCTGGGTATTCCTCAGCCAACAGGTGAGCGCCGTAAGGAACTCGTAAAGCAGTGTAACAAGATTGCTGAGCGTGCTAAGATTGAGGTGCGCAACGTGCGCCAGGAAATCAAGGAGAAGTTGAAGAAAGCTATCAAGGATGGACTTTCTGAAGACTTGGAGAAGGATGCTGAGAACGATTTGCAGAAACTCCACGACAAGTACATCAAGCAGCTCGAAAACCTGATGGACGAGAAGGAGAAGGAAATCATGACAGTCTAAATCATTCTGGACTTACATTATTTAATAAGTGATAATGAGAGGACTCGTTATTAAAAATACAGGCAGCTGGTACACCGTCAAGACAGACGATGGCCAGCTGATTGAAAGTAAAATCAAGGGCAATTTCAGATTGAAGGGCATCCGCAGCACCAATCCTGTGGCTGTAGGCGATTATGTGCAGCTTATTACCAATCAGGAGGGTACGGCATTTATCTCTTCTATCGAAGACCGCCAAAACTATATCATTCGTAAATCACCTAACCTCAGTAAGCAGAGTCATATTCTGGCTGCTAATGTAGACCAGGCACTGCTTGTGGTAACGGTGAATTATCCGCAGACTTCTACTACCTTCATCGACCGATTCCTGGCTGGCGCTGAGGCCTATAGAGTACCTGTTATCATCATCTTCAATAAAAGTGACATACTTTCAGAAGAAGAATTGCATTACGAGAAGATGATGTGCACGCTCTATGAGACCATCGGATATAAATGTATCGAATTGTCGGCAGCTACAGGCGAAGGTGTTGAACTGTTGCGACCTCTTATCAAGGATAAGAAATCTTTGTTGAGCGGCAACAGCGGGGTAGGAAAGTCAACCCTCATCAACCAGCTCATTCCTGATGCAGAGCAGCGTACCGCCGAAATCAGCGAGGCGCATAATAGCGGAATGCATACCACAACCTTCAGTGAGATGCTGGAACTGCCGGAAGGTGGTTATCTCATTGATACTCCGGGCATCAAGGGCTTTGGTACCTTTGATATCGAAAAGGAAGAGCTGACCAGCTATTTTAAGGAAATCTTCAAGTTCTCTCAGGATTGTAAGTTCTCCGACTGTACCCATACCCACGAACCGGGGTGCGCGGTAATCAAGGCGGTTGAGGAACATTATATTGCAGCTAGCCGCTATCAGAGTTATCTCTCTATGTTGGAGGATAAGGACGAAAATAAATACAGAGAGGCTTTTTGATAGCGAAGAGTGAAGAACGAAGAGTGAAGAAATTTAAAAAACATATTAATGAAAGAACAGAAGGACGTCAGGCAGCGTATCGAAGAAGGTGAGTTCGCACAGAGTGCAGAAATCAGTGCGAGCTATCTGGATGAGGACATCTTGATTATAGATAATGTCAAGGTGTTGCAGAACCCCGACCCTATGAGATTCCAGATGAACATGATTGCATCCTGTCAGAGAGGCAGCCTGAGAGCTGAACTTAACGGGCGGGAAATCACCGTGGAGAAGGGCGATATATTTATCAGTCCGCCTAACTCTATTCTCGACATCAAAGAGGTGTCGGAAGATTTTGCATGCACAGCCATGTGTGTCAGCAATCACGGCTTGCTTGGTATTCTTCGTTCTCATATCTCGGTATGGAACCGTGCCATGTATGTGAGCAAGGTTTCGGTGTTGAAGATGGACGAGGTGGATATGGTATTCTATTCTAAGTTTACCGACTTGGTGCGCCTCTGTCTGGATCCGAAGTTCAACGATCGCAGTTCGTGGAAACCATATCGCCGTGAGATTGTGGAGACGCTCTTGAAGAGTGCTCTTCTTGCCGTGAGCAATCTTTTGCTGACAGATCTCCCCAAAGAAACGTTGGGAACCAGTGCCAGCGATTTCTTTGATAAGTTCCTGGAGATGTTGCAGCAGAGCGAAATCAAGCATCAGCCTGTAGAATATTTTGCGCAGCAGCTTTGCATCACGCCAAAATATCTCTCCATCATCTGCAAGCGCCATTCCGGCAAGACTGCCATCGAGTGGATTACGGAGTATACGCTTGCTGATATCACCTATTATCTCCGTTCTACAACGAAAACAATCAAGGAGATTTCTGGTATACTGGGCTTCTCCAATACCTCATTCTTCGGTAAATATGTAAGAGAGCATCTGCATATGTCACCTCTGAAGTATCGTGAAAGTTTGAGAAAACAATAACTGCAAAATAAAAACTCGCAAATTCTAAAGAAAGAATCTGCGAGTTTTTTGTTTCTATCAAATAGGGTGGAGCTGGAGGGATTCGAACCCTCGTCCGCACAAGGAAACCATACGCTTTCTACATGCTTATTCCAGCCTTCGGTTTTCGAGGCATGACAGGACCTGGACCACCAATCATACCCTTATCCTCTAAAATTTCATCCATGCAACGAGGCGTACATGAACTATTTCCGATTTACCTGCACCGCTTGATCAACAAGATTCGGAACAACATCCGTTGAGCGATGTCTCGTTCCAGCACCCTGTGCTGGAATAAAGCTAGTTTACTATACTTCGACTAGGCAGCGAGAGCGTAGTTATTTTCGCCAATTAATTTTTTGTTCACTAGGATTTAGGAGGTAGCCAACGAGCCTCCGCATGCTTACGTACCATTTCATCTCGCCGTCAAATCCAGTCAACCCCGAGAATTTTCTGATATTGGATGCAAAGATAAGGCGAAAATTTGAAATTACCAAATTTTTTAAGGAAAAAATCATACTAAAGATTCCAAATAGCTTAAAATGAGCGTTTTATGAGTTCTTGCCTGAAACATGCTAACCAAACTCTTAATGCAATGGCTGTAATAGCATCCTCATTATCATTATTTTTAGGTATTGCATACCTTCTTAGAAATATGTACCTTTGCAGCCTGATTCAAGATAGTAATAATGATTATGAATATGCTAAATAAGAAAATAATTTGGAGAAAACAACATAAATGGTTAGGCATCGGTATGAGCTTTTTCATGCTGATGTTCTGCTTGTCGGGTATTTTGCTCAACCACCGTTCGCTTATCAAAGATGTGGACGTGAGCAGGAAATATCTGCCAAGCCGCTATGAATTCAAGAATTGGAATGGTGGGTTGCTGAGGGGAACGCTTGCTTTGGATGATGCCATATTGCTGTATGGAAACGGGGGAATCTGGCAAACGGATTCTACAGCATCCACATTCAGGGACTTTAATAAGGGGATTCCAACAGGAGCAGACTGCCGACAGATAAGAAATGTTATCAGAACGGATGATGGTTCTGTCTGGTCGGTATCTCCATTTTCACTCTACCGGTTGGGGAGTCACAAAATCTGGAAAAGCGTAACTCTTCCGACAGAGCCGGAAGAGAAGTTGAGCGACATTTCTGCTCATGGAGATACGCTTTTGGTTCTCAGCCGCTCCTATGCTTATGTTTCCTTGCCACCTTATCAGAACTTCCAACGGATAGAATTGCCTATGCCAAAGGAGTATGATGGGAAGGTTACAGTCTTTCGTACGATATGGCTGCTTCACAGTGGAGAGTTGTTTGGCAGCATTGGTAAACTCATCGTAGATGGCATTGCCATCATCCTGGTGTTGCTCTGCATCTCAGGTCTTATCTTCTGGTTAAAGCCTAAACAGAAGAGGTTGCTTCGCTTTTCGCTACGTTGGCATGACAAAATAGGCCGATATACCATCATGCTTACTTTGTTGATAGCCCTGACAGGTTGGTGCCTTCGTCCACCTGTGATGATAGCCTTGGTGTTGAACAAGATGCCGTCTATTCCAGGGACGACGCTTCATAGCAAGAACCCTTGGAATGACAAACTCCGTGTGGTGCGTTATGATGAAAAGTTCGGTGACTGGCTCTTGTCAACTTTGGATGGTTTCTTTTCCGTGAATTTCCAGACAGGAAAGTTGGAGTCCATCTCCAATACTCCACCAGTCAGTGTTATGGGATTGAATGTCCTTCAGCAAAACAAAGATGGTAAATGGTATTGCGGTTCGTTTAGTGGTCTCTTTGTTTGGGATAGAGTAAAGGGGACAACCGTTGATTATTCTACCGGGAAAGCTGCTTTAAAGAACGCTGGCGCACCATTCGGAAAAAAGGCGATAGCAGGTATGAGCCAGGATTTCTCTGATACGCCTGTCATTGCTGAGTATAATGAAGGAACCGACTTTGCGCCACAACCCGCTTATATGAACCAACTGCCCATGTCATTATGGAATGTGGCTCTGGAGGCTCATAGCGGTAGAATCTTCATAGGTAGTATTGCTACATATATATTTATCTTCGTGATGGGAATACTTGCCGTATGGTGTCTTTGGTCTGGATATGTCATTAGACTGGTGAAGAAGAAATAAAAAAAAGTTTGAATGCGTTGTTTAAATTGCCATATTGCCATATTGTATGTGCAAATGGTTGATACTCAGCGTAAAAATACGTATGGCAATTCTCGGAAAAGCGCCGGGAATTGCCATATATTGTTATAGTGAGAATTAGTACCCTCATTTTCGTCGCGACGTATCTGATGCTGTGTCGGGACGCAGTTGTTGTTACGTCGCGATGTATCAGATGCTACGTCGGGACGTAATTTCTTCCGCATCGATGGCGAAGTTATGAATAAAGATTGTTCATGGCAATATATGGCAGATAACCCCTAAAAATAAAGAATTGCCATTTCCTTAACAGCTTTGTAAGCAGAGAGACTACTGGCTGGTATGGCAATATGGTAATTCTTGAAAGAAAAATATTTAAAAATAAATCTTGTTACTTCACGCTCCACTCAAACAAACCGCAGGACAGAGTTTCTGGCTGTTTTAGTTCGAGCTTCACAGCCTTGGTCTTCACTGGGTCGAAATTCACGATGCAGGCTACACCTCGCTTGCATGGATAAGCATCGGCTCCTGGAACTTCCTTCCAGTTACCTGCCTCGTCCTGATAGTAGAGCTTCCAGCTGTCTGGCACCTTGCAACCGCCCCATGGCTGGTCGTCGTACCAATATACGGTGCTGGTCTTGATCTCCTTGCTCTCTGGGAAGGTGTAGGTAATCCATTCTGTGGTGTTCTTCTTTGGCCACCAGTGGATGTATGGGATAGAACGGTCGTTCTCATCGGCAGGAACCAGTCCGTCGGTGATACTGCTCTTGGCAGGCACCGGAGAAGAGAATTCTACCTTAGCCTGTGCGGCGAGAGTTGCAGGAGCTGATGGCTTTGCTGCCTTGACATCCTGTGGCAACCATACCTTCATGTTGCCGTTGCCACGATGAGCCCAGGCGAAATATGGGATTAGGGTCAGTGTCTGGTCCTTGGTGCTCAGTTTGCCGCTCTTGTCGTAGGCGAGAGTCTGCACGTTCTCGGTCAAGGTCTCCATATTCTGACCCTTGTAGAGTGTCAATACATTCTTATATTTAGGGTCGATGAAACCATCGTACGAGAGCTTGCCCTCAGCGAACTGAGGTTCGCGGTTCTCCAGGATGCTCATGATGTCGAAGCCCTGGTTGTCTGGCCACTCTGCGCAATATACGATAGGACCACGCTCGATGCTGATGCAGCCACGGTCTGCCTCTACCTTGTTGTTGGCACGTACGGTGCGTGCCTCCATATCGAAGTGAACGCGAACCACATCGCCCTTCTTCCACTTACGGTTGATGGTATAATAGCCATCCTCTGTTACCTTAGCCTCTACCTTCTTGCCGTTTACGGTGATGGTATAGCCCAGACGCTTTCCGTCGCTGTAGTAGTAGAGATCAGATGGAACTGGCTGTCCCTTTACCCATCCAGGGATGCGGATCTTCATGCCAAACTGACCGGCCTTGTTGTCATCCACCTTGATGGCGATATCTCCGTTCCAAGGATACTGTGTATCCTGACTCAGGGAAACCTTCTTGCCGGCTACTTTCAGAGAAGAAGAGTTGCTGAGGAAGAGGTTGACATATACATTCTTATCCTTTACGGCATATACATAGCCTGGGAGGGATGGCAGGAAGCGGCAGATGTTGCTTGGGCAGCAGGCACAGCCGAACCAAGCCTGGCGCTGATGCTGACCCATACTCTCCAATGGGTTAGGGTAGAAGAAGCCGCCGCCGTCCATGCTCACACCACTGATGAGACCATTGTAGAGGGTACGCTCCAATACATCGTAATACTTACTCTCGCCATGGAGAAGGAAGAGACGGTAGTTGACATAAACATTGCCGATAGCTGCGCAGGTTTCGCAGTAGGCACTCATATTAGGCAACTCGTAGTTTTTGCCGAAAGCCTCGCCGTTGTTGGTGGCTCCGATACCTCCGGTGATGTAGAGCTTCTTGCTCACGATGTTGTCCCAGATGCGGTCGATGGCGTGGATATAGGCGGTATCGCCGGTGAGAGCTGCTACATCTGCCATACCAGCATACATATAGGTGGCACGTACGGCATGACCTACAGCCTCGTCCTGTTCCAATACTGGTTTGTGGCTCTGAGAATATTCCTGTTTGATCGATGTCTTTCCACGATAGTCGAGGAAGAACTTAGCCTCTTCGAGATATTTCTTGTTGCCTGTAGCGAGATAGAGCTTGCAGAGTGCCATTTCGGCAATCTGATGTCCCGGTACCACGCAAGCCTGTCCTGGGTTAGGACCTACCTCCTTAACCACGCAGTCGGCATAGCGGATGGCGATATCGAGGAACTTGCGGCTACCTGTAGCCTGCCAGTGAGCCACGGCACCCTCCACCATGTGACCGAGGTTGTAGAGCTCATGGCTCAAGTCTTCCTCCATGCTCCAGCGCTTGTCGCCTGCCCAGAAGTGAGGATGCTTCGGGTTCTGTGTACGGGCGGTATAGAGATATCCGTCAGCCTCCTGAGCCGGAGCGATGATGTCGAGCACACTGTCGATATAAGCCTTTAGCTTCTGGTCTGGATAAGTCTGGAGCACGTAGCTAGCGCCCTCGATAGTCTTGTATGGGTCGGTATCGTCGAAGCTGTAAGGCATCAGTTTGCCCACATCGTAACTATCGCTAGGATGTGCAGCGCGCTCAAAGTTCTTGTATCTGCCCTCTGATTCGCACTTGCTGAAAGCCAGCGGGATGGTTACCTTGCGAGAGGTCTCGATACGCTGTCCCCAGAACGTATTGTTCCAAACCTTTACTGATGTGAAAGGCACCGGTGTGATAGGATAACCACCCGAGCTCTTGTTCACCTTCTGTGCCGAAGCAGGCATCAATGCCAATGCCGCCAAGGCTGATGTCATCAAAATCTTTTTCATAATTATTTGTTGTTTATATTTTTATATACGTTTGATGTACTTAGATATTTTCTTAGCCTTTAAGATTTCTAGTGAATCTTTTGGTTCTTCGTCATAACCATTTGGATTTGGGTGCTGTAGGATTTGCATGTTTAATGGAATGAGCTTGGAATATGAGCCAGCCATTACTTGGAGTATAGCTGTATACGAGCCTGTTCCTGCATTTCTGCTGCATTTGTATGCATGGTAGCCACCTGTGTATTTTGTGAAGTTGGAATAGTTGTCGTTTAAGACGAAATTGAAATAGCTATTGTTGTAAGTGTTCACTCCACAGACATCTGTATAGTAGAAATATAAGTCACCATTTTGGAATACGCTAACAGTATTGTATGAATCACCCTTTCCTGGATCTAAGAATCCCATTTTGTTGTATGACGGATACCCCGAAAGTTCAGAAGACCACTTAAATGTACCAGTGGCTGCTGATGGTATTACATGATATGCAATCTTGTTCTGTTGGAAGGTTACACCTTTTTTGTTTTTGATGTTGGCTGTAATCGTATACTTCTGTGATGTGGCATTGACATTCGGATTTTTCAATACGAATGATTTGCCTGTAGCTGACATATATGTCTTGGTTGATGCTGTCTTGGATGTAAAAGTCTCTACTATGATGTTCCATGTGACGGTATAGTCGTCTGAGACATTGATAGAATAGGTCGCTGACGAGTTAATAATGTCTGGACCTGAAATGGATGCTGTATTTGTGGTACAAGTCATTTGTAATGCTCTAGTATTGGCGATTGCCTTATACATCATCTCGCTTTGCTTAATAGTAATTTTTCCTCTATTATAATGCCCACTGTATGACATGAGATTTAGAGGGTCAGGATTGTATCTGTCTCCATTGGCATCTGTTAAATCCCCTCCAGTATATCCGCCAAAACCATTCCAACGATTAGGGTCAGCAGGTGTGTCTGTAATATAGTCTCCAGCAGTTGATGAATTTGAACCATTGACTAATTCGGGTGTTCCATTATTGTCACCAGTTCCATTGTGGGTATGGTAAAGACCTAAGCAATGTCCCATTTCATGAGCAACAGTGCTTGTTGCATATCTGTCATTTCTAACATACATTCCTGTTTTTGTCAAAAAAGAAGCTCCAGCCGTTCTTATGAGATTTCTGCTATCACTAATAACATAGATATTTATAGCATTGCTTTTAGTGTTAATGGCAAAAAGATTCTTCATGTTTTGCGACAATACATTTTCATCATCTGACATTAAATTATATGTATCGTTATCTATATAGTCTGAACCACTTAGATAGAAGGAAAAATTAGTCCCCTTAAAATATGAGTTTAACGAACTCATTAAGGAGTTGTTGATATCTTTACTTAGTCCTTCTCCAGAAGAACTTCTAACAATGTGTATATATACTCTTATAAGATATTCTGCAAAACTAGGGACACTATTTTCAGTTCTAGAATATAGCCAAGTTGGAGCCGGAGCACTGGGTGTTCCACATACTAGTTCTTCCTGATGGCTGCTTCTAGCCTTTCGCATTTTATTATTTATAGCCTCAATGTTGGTAATTGTTAGCTTATAATGATATGTGCTTGCCGTGAGCTGTGATTCTTTTGGAACTTTGAGATATACAAATTGCATACTTCCGCTAACTTTTACGGTTCCGCTTATGTTTTTTATATATTCATCAGAATTGCATATCTCAACTTCTGGACTAGATTCGTCGCCAAAGTTTCTGTTGAATACACTTTCGCTATTCTTTATGTGAATATACCATTTTTTTTCCTTGTTGGAATAATAGAGTTCACCTTCTGCATCCTTAATGTCGAATGGATGGTAATTTTCAGTATTTGGATAAGTCTTTATCCATCCGTTTTCGTCTATATCTTCATCATCTTTGCAAGATGTGAAAGTTGTAAATGAGAGCATAGCAATTACTATTGCTATAAAACTCCATAAATTGTACTTCTTATTCATAATTATTCAAGTTTAGTTTTTATAATTGTTGAGACTTATATGAAAATGAGTTTACAGGGATTGTTGCTTTGGCAACAATCCCCTGTGAGTGTTACTTCTTCGGAATGTATTCATCCCAGAGTTTCAATGAGTGCAGATAGCCTGAGAAAGGCCATGCCTCTTCGGCATTCTTGCCCAGAAGCATAAACTGCGATGGCTTGACGAGGAGCTGGATATCCTTCTGGCTGATGAGCTTGTCGTTGATGTAGATGCTCTCGATTCTGCCATCGAAGCAGACATATACGTGCTGCCACTTGCCTTCCAGGGTCTTCATCTCCTTGTAGCCGGCATCCTCATACCATCCGTAGTGGTTCATCACACCGCAGCGTGGTTCGGTGCCGTTTACCAGCATCAGCTTCTCCAGTTCATCGTGAGAAGAGGTGAAATCGGCTACGCATTCATTCTCGGCAATCTCCGGATTCAGAATCCATGCCTCGATGGTGTATGGAGCGTTGTCGCGGATAGTAGCTGGGAGCATGAAGTTGCTTCTGTAACTCTCCTTGCCGGTAAAGGCGAATGCCTTCTTGCCCTCTATGGTCTTGATGATGGCTGCTGTATCGTGCTGTGTCTCAAACTCGCCCTTGAGGTGAACGTCCAGCGGGCTGCCGTTCTTGATGTAAGGCACAGTATCGCCCTCGTTGTAGTAGTCAGCGCTGATATCTACCACCAGTCCCTGACAGTTCTTGTCGGCTACTGCCTCACGCACGATGCTGCTCTGGGCATCGAAAGCCTTTTCTGCCGCCTCCTGTTCCCAGTTATAATAACGGAGATTGGTGAGGGTAAATTGCTTTTCGCCTGCACTAATTTCCAGTTTTCCTTCAGAAAGATTCAGTCGAGGATCGTTTTCATCTATCTGATGCCAGCTTCCGTTGTCGAAAGCCTGGGCGGTGAGGGTATGCTTGCGTGCTTTGCCGAGCTGCTGATGAGTCATCACCAGCTGGGCACCCGGTTGCAGGGTGATGGCATCTTTGCCAGCCATGCGCTCTCTGAGGGCGGTGCCCTGAAGGAGCGAGAACTTGCCGGCAAGCATTCCCTCGTTGTTATGCCAGGTTGTACCATCGAAATCGGCTGCTGTCAGACCGAGCCACTGCTGTGGGGCAGAATCTTCTACGGAACCGTAAACCTTGATGTTCCAGATGGCGCCACCGAAACCTTTCTTCTGTCCACCAGTATAGGTGAGACGGATGTACTGCGCCTTGGCATTTCCGAAATCTACCATCGGCGAACCAGCCAGACGGTTCTGTCGCTTGTCGGAGAAGGTCTGCCAGTGCTTGCCATCATTCGATGTCTCGATGAGATACTGATAGAACTGTGTTCCGTATTCAAACTGAGTCCAGATGCTCTTGATGCTCTGCTTCTTGCCCAGGTCGAGCTGGATCCAGGCTGGTCCGGTGGTGCGAGGGCGCCAGAGTGTGCCGTTGTTGTCATCAACCGCATATTCCGGACGGAAATCGTTGTCGTAATAGGAAGAAGCTGTAACCTTGGCGCCGAAGGCGAGGTTCTTTGCCACCTTCATTTCCGGTTTCAGATCAAGGCCTTCGTGGGTTGGAACGACCTCCTTGATGGTACCGTCTGTATTGAATTCGAGTTTATCGATTGCCACCTGACGATGGAATCCACGGTTGGAATGCGGATTGTCGTGGCGATGATATACGATGTAGTAGTTGTCGCCTTCCTGGAGCACGCTGTTGTGTCCCGGACCATGAACGGTTCCATCGGCATTGGTCTTGAGGATAGTTCCGTGGTAGGTGTAAGGACCGAGCGGACTCTTGGCTGTGGCGTAATCCACACGATAGCTGGCATCCTCGCAATGCTCGCAGGAGTAGAGAAAGTAGTAGATACCGTTGCGCTTGAAGACGAATGGAGCCTCGAAGAAGTGAGTAACCTCGGTGTTCGGGATGAGCTTGGTTTCGCTGAACGATTTCATATCAGGATTCAGCTTACCTGCTCCGCAACCGAAGCCCTTGTATATACCCCAGGTGCCCCAATACATATAGACCGAACCATCATCATCTCGGAAGGTCTGACCATCGAGGGTGATGGCATTCTTTACGAATCTATCCGGTACGAGTACAGCTTCGCTCTCGCCCAGTACATTCTTCCAAGGACCGCGAGGTGTATCGCCCACACCCAGATGGAGCTTGCATGGCTGGCAGTAGAGATAGTAATACTTGCCGTCGGTTTCGTTCTGCATTACATCCGGTGCCCAGATCCAGTGGCTGTCCGGCCAGTTCATCGGCATTAGGGTCCAGTTCTTGAAATCCTTGCTGCACCAGAGCTGTGCCGGTCCGAAACCGGCTCCGCTACCATCGGTAGTAGCATATATATAATAGGTGTCACCAAACTTCTTGATGGTTGGGTCGGCAAAATAACCAGGCAGGATAGGGTTGCCGGCTCCCGGAGTGTTGTAGGCAGCCTTTTGGGCAGCACCCGTCTGAGGTGCTGCCACGGCTGCTGTTACGAACAGTGTTACAATTATATGTTTATTAACCATATCAACTTCTTTTTTAAAATGTTTATTTCTTGATAATCTTGATGACGAATCCACCGCCTGAAGCAAGATGGATCTTCATTTCTGAATTCTGATGGATGACAGATTTCTCTATCTTGTAATCCTCGGCATCGTGATTGGCATTGATGCCATCCTTCAATACGATTGCTTCGTAATCTCCATCCGCGAGGAAATCAAACTTCAGGGTGAGCGTGCGCTCATCCCAGTTGTTCTGACCGCCAACATACCAGTCGTTGCCCTTCTTTCTGGCGGTAACGATATACTTTCCGATTTCGCCTTGTGGCACGATGGTCTTGTCGAAAACTACAGGCAATGAAGCAATGTATCGGGTGTATGGCTCATCCGCCTCATAGTTGGTAGGAGTGTCGGCGAGCATCGTAAACGGACTGTCCTGTACGATGTAGCAGGCAGCCTGGTGGCATCGGGTACCCATCGAAATCGGTTTGGTGTAGATTGCCTTCCAGTTGTCGCGGGTTCCGTTTCTCATCGCTCCCGGTGTGAAATCCACCTGTCCTGCCATCATTCGGATGTATGGGAAGGTGACATCGTAGAGCGGCATATCATTCTTTGCTTCCGTCCAGCGGCATTCTTCCATACCGAAGACACTCTCGTAGTTGAGGATGTTAGGATAGGTGCGGTTCAGGCCGTGTGGCTTGTAGATGCCGTGCAGGTCGAGGATGAGATGATGCTTGGCGGTGCAGGCAGCCAGACGTTCCACCATTTCGATGGCGGTCTGGTCGTCGCGGTCCATAAAATCCACCTTGAATCCCTTGATGCCCATATCGGCATAGGTCTTGCAGATGGTTTCCAGGTTCTCGTCCATCACGTTGAAGACTGCCCAGAGTACGATATCCACGCCCTTGCTCTTACCATATTCTATGAGCTTAGGCAACTGGATATCGTCTATTGGTTTCAGAATGCTTCCCTCTTTCGAGTTGTACCATCCTTCATCAAGGATGATGTATTCCAAACCGTGATTATGAGCAAAATCTATGTAATATTTGTAAGTATCGAAGTTGATGCCTGCCTTGAAATCCACACCTTTCAGATTCCAGTCGTTCCACCAGTCCCAGGCCACCTTGCCCGGTTTGATCCAGGAAGTATCGCCTATCTTGTTGGGAGCAGCCAGGGCGTACACCAGGTTGTTGGTTGGCATCTGGGTATCGTGCTCTGTGATGGCGAAGATGCGCCAAGGATAGCTTCTCTTGCCAGAACTTATGGCGATGTAATCGTTGGCACTCTTCACATAGCTCATGTGTCTCCATGGATAGTAGGCCATTTCCTTAGGGTAGGGAGCGAAGGCGGCTCTCAGGATTCCTTTCTCTTGATCCTGTTTGCTGCCGTTAGCCTTCAGCCACATACCCGGATAGTTCTGCAGATCACTCTCCAGGATGGTGACCTTTGCTTTGCCGCAATCTATGGTTGCTGGCAGGAAGGCTAAATCCTGCTTGGCGGTATCGAGCCGAGTCTCGTGATAGATATTCTGGAAAGCCATGGCAAAAGGCTTTTCGGGAGTCGTAGTGTATGGCAACCATGCCTTCTTGTCCTTGCCAAACTGGTAGGCGGCGGTTTCATTCAGAATGATGGTCTTGCCTTTTCGCTGGGTATAGAAGCGGTAAGCCACTCCCTCATCATAAGCTCGGAGAATAATGCCGAAACCATTCTTCAGTTTCAGATTCAGTTCCTGATAGCTGGTTTCGATGCTTGGCTGGCGATAGAACGGTGCCTGGATGGTTTCCCTGTGGTTGGAGATTTTGCGGCTCGCAACCTTCGGGTTCTTGCCCAAGTCCATTCCATCGCTTAGCACTACACCTATTGAAGACTCCTGCAAGAGCTTGGAGCCGTTGTATTTAAAACTTAATGAGAGAGTTTTGTCTGTGTTCAGTTCAGCCACAATTTTCCCGTCAGGCGATTTCACCTGATAGCTTTCTGCTGATGCCGTAGCCCCTATATATAATAAGGTGGCGATGAAGAAGAGTTTCTTTACCATAACTTTCTAGGTTTATTTTGTTTTGTCTTTTTTGTTATTTGCTTATTCAGAGAAACGTTTTTGCCTTTTCGGCGAATCTCTTTCGTTTCTGCTGCAAAATTACTAAGAGAATCGGGTATTTGATGGAAATAAAGTCCAAAAGACTGCAAAAATCGTATCAGAGGGGTGCAACTAGACGATTTTGTTATCTTTGTGCACGATACTTTTACGACAGCACGTTTTTTTTCTGTTATTTTGCAGCCAGAAAATTAAACGAAACAAAAATAAACCTAGAAGATATGGATTTAAAGCAGTTTACATTATTGATAGGTGTAGCCAGTTTGCCATCCCTGGCAACGGCAGCCACTGTTTATCGCACCATCTCCAAGGTGGCTGCGGTAGCAGTGGATTGTCCGGAGGGTACAGCTCCCCGACTTCCTAATCTCGTGTGGGTAACCTATTCTGATGGTTATTCAGAGTATCGCCAGGTACGCTGGGCTAACTCTCCGCTTGCTGATGAGCAGGCTGAGGCTGATGCACAGAAGCATCCTGCCGGAAGCCAATATGAGGTAGGTGGTTTTGTGATAGGTGATGAGAGTACCGACAATGGTTATCCTGTCAAGGCACAGATCAAGGTGGTGGCAGGAGGCTATCAGACTCCTGAAAAGGAAGTGGCTCATACCTTCTCGCTCGCTGATGTGAGCATAGATGGTGACAACCGACTCACCCACAACCGCGATGAGGCTATCCGTGAGATCTGTTCCTGGGATGTTACCCAGCAACTCTACAACTATCGTGATACCTATGGTTTGAGCACGGAGGGCTATACCAAGAGTGATGGCTGGGATTCGCCAGATACCAAGCTCAAAGGTCATGGATCAGGTCACTATATGTCGGCTATCGCACAGGCATACGCCGTGGCAACCAATCCTGAGCAGAAGGCTATCCTCCGCAAGAATATCACCCGGATGGTGAATGAGTTGCGACAGTATCAGGAGATGACCTTTGTATATAACAAGGATCTGAAGCGCAACTGGGAGGCTCGTGATTTCGCTCCTGAGACTGAACTCCGGGAGATGAAGGGCACCTGGGCTGCTTTTGATGAATATAAGAAGCACCCTGAACTTTATGGTTACGGCTATATCAACGCCATTCCGGCTCAGCATTGTGCTCTGATTGAAATGTATCGTGCTTACAACAACTCCGATTGGGTTTGGGCACCTTATTATAGCGTACACAAGCAACTTGCCGGTCTGATAGATATCGCTACCTACTTTGATGATAAGGAAATCTGCGATAAGGCTCTCCTCATCGCCAAGGATATGGGACTCTGGGTATGGAACCGCATGCACTACCGCACTTACGTAAAGCAGGACGGCACCCAGGATGAGCGTAGAGCCAAGCCGGGCAACCGCTACGAGATGTGGGACATGTACATCGCCGGTGAGGTGGGAGGTATGAGCGAATCGCTCGCCCGTCTTTCTGAGATGGTTTCCAATCCGGATGAAAAGGCAAAACTCCTCGAGGCTGCCAACTGTTTCGATGCGCCTAAGTTCTATGATCCGCTGAGCAAGAACATCGATGACATCCGCACCCGCCATGCCAACCAGCATATTCCGATGATTATCGGAGCGCTGCGCAGTTACAAAAGCAATCAGAAGCCATACTATTACAATCTGGCTGAGAACTTCTGGAGACTGGTGCAGGGCAGATACATGTATGCGATGGGTGGTGTAGGAAATGGAGAGATGTTCCGCCAGCCATATACCCAGATTCTGAGTATGGCAACCAATGGACTGCAGGAAGGCGAATCGGAGGCTTATCCGGATATCAACGAAACCTGCTGCGCGTATAACCTCGTCAAGTTGAGCAAGGATTTGAACTGTTATAACCCTGATAATGCGCAGTATCTCGACTATATCGAGCGCACGCTGTACAATCAGATTATCGGTTCCCTCAATCCGGACCAGTATCAGACCTGCTATCAGTATGCAGTAGGATTGAATGCCACCAAGCCGTTCGGCAACGAGACTCCTCAGAGTACCTGCTGCGGCGGTACAGGTTCTGAAAACCATACCAAGTACCAGCAGTCGGCTTATTTTGCCAACGATCATACCCTCTGGGTGGGACTCTATATGCCAACCACCCTCCACTGGAAGGAGAAGGGCGTGACCATCAAGCAGGATTGCCTATGGCCGTCACAGCATTCAGCCATCAAGATTACGGAAGGCGAGGGCGATTTCACCCTGAAACTCCGTGTACCATACTGGGCTACGCAAGGTTTCTCCATCAAGGTGAACGGCAAGGAAGTGGCAAAGAGCTATCAGCCTAGCACCTATGTAGAACTGGAGCAGAAGCACTGGAAGGTGGGAGATGTCGTAGAAATCGACATGCCATTCAGCAAGCATATCGAATATGGTGCCGACAAGCTTTCGAGCGATGTGGCAAGTCTGGACGGTACTCCGCTGAAGACATCCTGGGTAGGAACCCTGATGTACGGACCATTGGTGATGGCGGGTACAGGCGCACAGACCTGGAATCAGGCTACGCTGAACATCGACTCCCGATTGAGTAATATCACCGTGGGCGAATCGAACGGCGTGACCACAGGTGCAGGAGCCAATCTCCTTACCCTGAAGCTGGATGGCAAGGAATTCCAGCCCGATTATTACCGCAACGCTAACAGTACCCACTACTACCGCATCAACCTGACCGATGCCAAGAGCAAGAAGAGCAAGAAGGTGAAGATAGATTTCACCGAATTGAATTCTCTCCTGAATCTTGCCGCAGAGCGCAAGGCAGACCAGGAAAAGTGGAATGCCCTCTCTCAGAAAGTTCCGGAGTATGCTCCATGGGCACCGTTCGGCTATGAGCGCATGCAGAAGGTGATGGCTCAGGCACAGGTGCTGGTGGCAAAGGGCAAGAAGAAGGTAACCCTGGATGAACTGGAAGGCACTACTGCCATCCTGAACCGTGCCATCAACACGATGCGCCCTGGCAACCTTGCCGAGATGGAAGACCTCCGAGAACTCTCCGGTCTGCTTCGCCGTGCTGGTTGGCCGGATGACAACACCAGCGAGGAACTCAAGGAAGCCATCAGTTATGGCAGAATGGTTCAGAAATACGTGACTGACGGAAGTGGAACCCACGACATGATCCATGCCGCTGTGGGAAAACTGAAGAAGGCGATGAAACAATAAAGACATTGAAGCAACAAAACAATAAAACATTAAAGACAACAAAGACATCATTTAGAATAAACAACATTTAAGAGTAACAAAATCGGTCAAAAGACGAAAATATCGTCCAATCCGGGCGGTTTAGACGATATTTTCACTCTTTTAGACGATAATGTGGCATGATATGCAAAATATTGTGTTACTTTGCAATCGAAAATTAAACAATAATAAACCTAGCAAAAATAAAAAATGAGACAGACACAAAAAATCTCAGGCTTTGTACATAGCCAAGCTTATGTTAAAGCCATCGCGTGTTTGGTCCTTGCCTGCGGAGGTACATTACCTACTCTAGCAGCAAGTGTGACCTCATCAACCCCAAAGGTAGAAAATGTTCAGCAGAACGAAGTTACCGTAAAGGGTGTAGTGAAGGATGCCAATGGTGAACCTATCATTGGTGCGAGTGTTATTGAAAAAGGCAACGCCAAGAATGGTACAGTTACCGATATTGATGGTAACTATACCTTGAAGGTAAAGCGTGGCGCTACCTTGACAATCTCCTATATCGGATATGTAAATCAAGAGACCAAAGGCGGTGATGTGACACTTCAGGAAGACATGAAGTCTTTGAACGAAGTAGTCGTTATCGGTTATGGTACCCAGAAGAAGGGTGACATCACTTCTGCCATTACCAGTGTCAAGGCAGAAGATTTCTCTCAGGGAAATATTCATGATGCAGGTGATTTGATCAAGGGTAAGGTTGCCGGTCTGACCATTTCTAATGGTTCTGGTGACCCTAGTGTTACTTCTGCTATTCGTCTTCGCGGTGTGATTTCTTTGAGTGGTTCTAATACTCCTCTGGTTCTTGTTGATGGTATTGAGGGTGATATGTCAACAGTTGCTCCAGAAGATATTGAGAGTATTGATGTCTTGAAGGATGCATCAGCTGCTGCAATCTATGGTACCCGTGGTGCAGCTGGTGTAATTATCATTACCACAAAGTCGGGTCGTCGTGATACAAATACTACAGTAAATTATAGTGGTTATGCTTCCATCGCATCATTTGCCAATAAGCTTGATATGATGGATGGCTCTGATATCCGAAATGGTTTGACCAACTTTACTGACAAGGGATACGATACAGATTGGCTGGATGCTGTAACCCGTACTGCATTCACCCACAATCATAATATTTCTATTACTGGTGGTAACAAGACAACCTCTTATAATGCTGATTTCACTTATAGAAACCAGCAGGGTGTTTTCTTGAAGACTTATTCTGATGAAATGCGTTTCAATGCAGGTCTGTCGCATTATATGCTCAACGACATCGTGAAGTTGCAGTTCAATATAATGAAGAAGAATCATAAAAATGGTCCTGTAGATGCTGCCGGTACTCAGATTTATCGTCAGGCTATCATGCGTAATCCTACCGAGCCTATTTATAATAGTGATGGTACCTATTATGAGAATATGTCTATCAACTATTATATGAACCCTATTGCTCTTTTGAATGAGCATACGGGTGAATACAAGACAGAGCAGACACGTATGACGGGTAATATCACAGTCGAGCCAATCAAGGGATGGAAGACCAACCTGATGATTGCTACCGACCGTTCTAATGCGCATGATGAAGGATATTATACTTCTCAGTATTATGACCAGAAACAGAATGGATTTAAGGGTTATGCATATCATAGCTATAGTTATGGCAAGAGTGATAATCTGGAATTGACCTCTACCTATAAACAGCAGTGGGGCGAGCATCGTTTCGAGGGTCTGGTAGGTTATAGCTATCAGTATAATATGTATGAGGGTTTCAACGCTAACAATACCAACTTCATGAGTGATTTTTATCAGTATAATAACCTTGGAGTAGGTGAATATCTGAAAGATGGTAAGGCTGGTATGGGTAGCTATAAGAACGATAATAAGCTTGTCGGTTTCTTTGGTCGTATCAGTTATGGTTATGCTGATAAGTACAATCTCTTGGTGAGTGTACGCCGTGAAGGTTCTTCTAAGTTTGGTGCTAACAATAAGTGGGGTACATTCCCTTCTGCATCTGCTGGTTGGACTATCAGTAATGAGAAGTTCATGGAAAGTACAAAGGGATGGTTGAATAATTTGAAGTTGCGTTTTGGCTATGGTGTAACCGGTGTCATTCCTAACGACCCATATCTGTCTCTTACCAAGTGGGAATTGGGTAGCAGTTACTATTATGATAAAGGTAAGTGGTATCAGGGACTTGCCGTTACATCAAATCCTAACCCAGATTTGAAATGGGAGAAATCTACTGAGTACAATATCGGTTTGGATTGGAGTGTATTGGATGATCGTTTGTCTGGTACTATTGATGTTTACCGCAAGAATACTTCTGATATGCTTTGGTGGTACACCGTTCCTACTCCTCCAAATCTGGTAAGTTCTACTTTGGCGAATGTTGGTAAGATGCGTAATCAGGGTATTGAAATCGGTATCAACGCAGTTCCTGTTCGCACAAAAGATTTTGAGTGGAAGACTACTGCTACCTTCGCTACCAATGCTACTAAGTTGATTAGTCTTTCCAACGACTTGTATGAGACAGCCAATGAGCAGGATATTGCTTATTTGGGTGAGCCTATTACGATGTCAACTCAGCGTATGGCAGTTGGAAAACCTCTTGGTCAGTGGTATGGTATGAAGGCTGTTGGAATCTCTGAAAATGGTCTTTGGATGATTCAGAATAAAGAAACTGGTGAAGCTGAGGAGTTTACTGATAATATGCTTACCGATGATAAGTATCATCAGTATTTGGGTAATGCTATCCCTAAGTTCAATGTGGGTTGGAGTAATACACTTCGCTACAAGAACTTTGATCTCAGTATGCAGTTTACCGGTCAGTTTGGATTCAAGATTCTGAATGAGGCTCGTGCTTATTATGAGAACAATGCCGTTACCTATAACCGTTTGAAGAGTGCTGCAGAGAAAAAGTTCGGAACAGCTGTACTTTCTGTAGCTCAGAAGCAGACATTCGTTGATTTTTACTTGGAAAATGGTAATTTCTTGAAGTTGTCTAACTTGACTTTCGGTTATACTGTACCTTTAAAGGAAAATCACTATGTAAAGAACCTATATTTATATCTGTCAGGTGATAATCTCTTTACTATTACAGGCTATAGTGGTTTGGATCCAGAGTTGACTAACAGTAATCCACAGTACTCAGGTATTGATTCACGTGATAAGTATCCTACTATTCGTACATTTACATTGGGTGCAAAGGTAACATTCTAAAAAAGAAACATGATGAATACAAAAATAAATAAGATATTAGTTTCTGCCATCGTTGGTACCTGTGGCTTGACTATGACAGGCTGTACTGATCTTGATGAGAAATTATATAGTGTAATCGCAACAGAGCAACATCCTCTGTCACAGGCAGAATTGGAACGTACCATTGCTCCTGTATATAGCAGCTTGCGTGATGTATATTGGGGATGGTTTGGTATGTCAGATATCATGGATATGAGCTCTGATGTATGGGGTGTTCCTAACCGTCCTGGTATTGGATGGGGTGACCTCTATGTATCAATGCATAAGCACCAGTTGAACTCAGAAATTGGTTTCTTTGAGGTAAACTGGAACAACAACTATGCAGGTGTAAACGCTTGTAACAAGATTCTTGCTAACGAGGCAATCGCTTCCAGCGAGGACATTACAGCGCAGATTCGTGCTTATCGTGCATTGTATTACTACAATTTGTTCGATTTGTACCGTAATATTCCTTTGGACACTACCTATGTTCATGAGGATGGTTGGACACCGGAACAGTCAAAGCCAGAAGATACTTTCAAATGGATTGAGAGCGAATTGAAGGCTGTTGCTGATAAATGTCCTTCTACTATTGAGATGGGAAAGATCAATAAGTATGCCGCTCATATGCTTTTGGCAAAACTCTATTTGAACCACAACGCATGGTTTAAGGATGATACTGATAAGTCCTGGTATCAGAAGAGCTTGGATGAAGTGAATAAGGTCTTGGAAGGTCCTTTCTCTTTGGCAGCCAACTATAATGACAACTTCGTTGAGGATATCTCTAATTCACCAGAAATTATCTTTGGTATTCCTTTGGAGAATAAGTATGCCGGTGGTAACTATATGGCGAATCTCTGGATCCACAATGCGGGTCGTGTTCGTTGGAACTTTGCTGGTTGGGCAACTGGTGGTGGAATCGTGTTCCCACAATTCCTTGATATTTATGAGGAGGGTGATACTCGCTTCGAGAATACTTGGACTGGTGGTCAGCAGTATGCACAGGATGGAAGTCCTATTACTGTAGATGGTGAACCTTTGGTATATACCAAGGAACTTCATAGTATCGACAATCCTGGTTGCTTCCCATTCGAGAGCTACCGTTTGATCAAGTATGATATTCTGAGTGGCGATTTTGGTACAAGCTATGATGATGTTCCTTACTTCCGTTTGGCTGATGCCATGATGATGAAGGCAGAGTGCCTGCTTCGCTTGGGACAGAATGAAGATGTGGCTGCTGAGCTGGTATCAAAGGTTCGTGCCCGCAACTTCAAGGCTAATCCGGAAAAGGCAGTTGTTACTGCTGCTTATCTGAAGGGTGGTAGTAAGTACAACTATGGTCACCGTGAAGACCGTGGAAAGGACGTTAATTCTCATGATTGGGTAATTACTGAAGAAGGTGGAGCTGATATCGAATTTGGTGGCTTGCTCGATGAGTATGCTAAGGAGTTCGTTTGTGAAGCCCATCGTCGTGATGAATTGATCCGTTTCAATATCAAGGGTACTAATATGAATGTTTACAACGGTAAGTCTTGGTTCTGCAAGGATAAGGTTGATAATCGTGATGGTGATTTGTTCCCAATCCCTAAGACAGCATTGAAGGGTAACCTCAAGTTGAAACAGAATCCTGGATATGATGGTTTGACATCTGGTGAAAAATAATTATTAATAGACATTGATATGAAAAAGAATACAAAATTGGGGCTCAGGATGTCTGTACTTTGTTGCTTCATATTTCTATTGTACCAGAATCCATACTGGTCTATGGAACCAGATGAAGCTGCAGAGCAGTAATCAGCATAAGGCTGTTATTACCATCAAGATGAAATTCGCATAGTTAATATAGTTAGTTCCGTTGCTGACTTAAAACTGTTGTTTTGCAGAATGCAACGGAACTTTTTTGTTTCTTTTTGTTGTATTTCTCGTTATATTTTTGTAATTTTGCGGCATTAAATTATCTAACAACAGAAAATAAAGACTCATATAATGAGAAAGATATCTACTCTAATGGTTTCTGTGCTCTGCATGATGATGCCTGTAGGGGCTGAGGCGCAGGTACCGACAGCCTTCGTCTCGAAAGGGGCTACGGATATTCAGGCGCAGCCACATTCGGTAACGCAAACCAACTCGGGTGCACAATTGGCTGCTATCGACCCTATGGTGCGCTCTATCACGATGGATAATGGTTTGCCGAGTAATGCTGTGCGTAGCGTGGTTCAAGGTTCCAAGGGATACATGTGGTTTGGTACAGACAACGGATTGTGCCGTTTTGACGGATACGATGTCAAAACCTATTATAATCCCTTTACGACTGTAGACCAGTTTGTGAGCGCCCTTACTGCTTGCGAAGAAGGACTGCTGGTAGGTTGCAATAATGGAGCCTATCTGTTCTCTAATGCAACCGACCGATTCCAGAAACTGAGTGATAAGATTACGGCGCCTGTCCTTAATTTTTCGCTTGACGGCGATCAGAATGTTTGGATTTCTACCAACGGACAGGGCGTGTTCAGATACAATCGGACTACTCACGAACTGCATCAGTATCCGATGAAGAATATTCAGGGTAAAGTGCAAAGTACGCTGGTTGATGCCAACAACCAGGTATGGATGCTCTGTAACCAGGGTGAAGCCAGCATCTATCATCTCAACAAGTCGACCGACCAGTTTGAAGCATTCCCTCTGAAGGGCGATGCAACCATGTTTCACGGCATGGCGATGCTGGCTACTCCCGATGGCAATGTTTATGTCGGAACCTGGGAAAACGGACTTTACAAGCTCAACGCCGATGGTAGTGCCGAGCAGCTCATCAGCGGAACCTTGAGTAATGCTGTTCATCATATCCATCAGCTTTACTGCAACGACAACAAGTCTCTTCTCATAGCCAGCGATGATGGATTGGTGCAGTATGACATCCAGAACCGTATCTGGCACATGTTGTCGGAAGTCAACAATCCGAGCCGGAGTACGAGCGAGCGCTTTGTTTATGGTATTGCGGATGATAATGAAGGTGGCACTTGGGTAACTACTTACTATGGTGGTGTGAATTATCTTCCTTCTACGAGTTTTGAAGAGCGTTTCCATGCTTATTCTGCCCGTCTGGGCGGATTGCGCGGTAATGTGGTAGGAAGATTCTTCGAAGACCGTCAGCATCGCATCTGGATAGCTACGGATGATGCGGGACTCGACTGCTTTAATCCCCAGACCAACAGTTTTGTTTCTTATCCGGGCAAGGCAGCTATGGGCAAGTATAATGTTCATGCGCTCTTTGCTGATGAAAATGATCTGTGGGTAGGAACCTATGGCAATGGTGTCATCAGAATGAATATGGCTACTGGAGCGCAGCAGGTTTTCTCTACCGATGGAATGGTTTCTGGCAGTAATGCCTATTGTATTTATCGCGACCGGAAGAACCGGCTCTGGGCGGCTACGATGGATGGTGCCAACCTCTTCGATGAAGGACAGCAGAAGTTCAGCAAAATCAAGTTGTTCAAGTCGCTTACCATCGATATCAAGGAAGATCCTCAGGGCAACGTATGGTTTGCTACCCAGGGAGGCGGCTTGTGGCGCTTGGACAAGAATAATGCCTGGAAACAGTATAAACATGTAGAGAATGATTCTACTTCGCTGGTGAGTGATCAGGTAAACTGTCTGGTTATTGGCGAAAAGGGGCAGCTCTATGCCGCAACCGGCGAAGGACTTTGCGAATTTCTGCCTTCGAAAGGTATATTCCGACGCATCTCCATCGATGCGCCTAGTCAGGATTTCACGAGTCTTGTCATTTCGCAGGGAGTAATGTGGATTTCTACCAGCAAGGGTATTGTGAAATATACGCCGGGTGAACCTGTCCAGCTGTTCAATAAATATGACGGACTCACTTGCGACCAGTTTATGCCAAACGCCGGACTCCTGGCTTCTGATGGCAGAATCTATTTCGGTTCTACAAGAGGTTTCAACTGCTTCTATCCATATCTCGTCAAGATTAACCAGGTAGCTCCTCCTGTAGCAATCACCTCGGTAGAACTCTTCGGTCAGCCGATAGAGGCGGGGAGTGACCAGTTGGAGAAATCTCTGAGTCATGCAGCAGAACTCAATCTGTCTCATAACGAGAATACCATCAATATCTCGTTTGCCGCCCTGAGCTATGTATCGCCTGAGAAGAACCAGTATGCTTACAAACTTGAGGGAGTAGACAAGGATTGGATTTATACCCACGAGCATCGTGCCAACTATACCAATCTTCCTGCCGGAACCTATACCTTCCTGGTTAAGGCAACCAATAATGATGGTGTATGGTCGAAGAATGAGGCAAAACTGAAGATTGTGGTTCATCCGCCGTTCTGGTGGTCTTTGCCAGCCAAGATTCTGTATCTTCTGCTCATCGGTTACGCAATCTACTGGTTCATGCAGAGCCGGTTGAAACGTGAGAAACGCCGTCATCAGGAAGAACTCGACCAGTTGGAACTCAAGCAGGATCAGGAGATGAGAGATGCCCGCCTGCAGTTCTTCACAATGATAGCCCATGAAATCCGTACGCCGGTAACGCTTATCATCGGACCTTTGGAGAGCCTGAAAGAGTATTGGAAACAGGTTTCCGGAAAACTTTCCGATGGTGAGACTATCACGCAGACGCTTTCTGTTATCGACCGTAACACCCAGCGTTTGCTCCTGCTAGTAAATCAGCTGCTCGATTTCAACAAAGTGCAGCAGAAGGGCATGCAGGTTCATTTCCGTTTGAACAACATTTCGAAGCTGATGCATGCTGTGGCAGAGCGCTTTGCTCCTACCTTCGAGCAGAAAAGTATCCGTCTTGATGTAGATTATCCAGCCGAAGAGCTCGTGGCGATGATTGACCAGGAGGCCATTACCAAGGTTATCAGCAATCTGATGACCAACGCCTTGAAATATACCGAGGATTATGTACGCTTGTCCTGCCGCTTGCTGGAGGATGGAAACCATTTCCGCATAGAGGTGGAAGACAACGGATTGGGAATCAGTCCTGACGAAAAGGAGAAAATCTTCGGAGCCTTCTATCAGGCACGCGACAACAAACCGGGAACCGGAATCGGTCTCAACATCGTGAAGAATCTCGTTGAGGCTCATCATGGTATGGTTGAAGTAGAATCTGCAGTAGGTAAGGGATCTACCTTTATCGTAACCTTGCCGCTCAACCAGTTGGATGCTGTGGTTGAGAAGGCGGATGAAATGGTGAAGGAAGAAGAAACTGTTGCTGAGGAAAATCTGCTGACAGATGAAACTACAGTTGAGCAAGGTTCTCAAAAGGCAGGTGTTGCTGTTGCCAGTCCGCTTCGTGAACCGGCAAAACCGACGATGCTGATTGTGGATGATGATGAAGACATGCGCCAGTTTGTGAAGGCTCATTTCGAAAAGATGTCTACGGTTTATACCGCCGACAACGGAAAGGATGCGCTCCGTAAACTGGAGAAACATCCGGTTTCGCTCATCATAAGCGACTGGATGATGCCGGAGATGGACGGTCCGGAGTTCTGCCGTAGGGTGCGTGAAAATTCTGAATATTCTCATCTTCCGTTCGTGATGCTCACGGCAAAGACCGATGATGCGGCGAAGACGGAGAGTATGAACTGTGGAGCCGATGTCTACATAGAAAAGCCGTTCTCGATGAAGTATCTTGAGGCAAGCGTAAGACAGCTTCTTGAGATGCGCCGTCTGTTGAGGAGTAAGTTCTCTCATACTCCGCTTGAGCCGATAGCAGAGATAGCTCAAACTCAGGTTGATAATGCGTTCCTGGAACGAATGTCTCGCATCATCGAAGAGAATGTGGCGAATCCGGAACTCAACGTGGCGTTCCTTGCCGAAAAAATGGGCATGAGCCGCTCTTCGCTCTTTAATAAGATTCGCGGTCTTGCCGATGTTACGCCAAACGAGATGATCCTGCTCGTGAAACTGAAGAAGGGCGCAAAACTCCTGAAAGAAGGAAACTACCGCATCAGCGAAATCAGCCATATGGTAGGTTTCAGCAGTCCTAGCTATTTTGCCAAGTGTTTCCAGAAGCAGTTTGGCGTCAAGCCGATGGATTTCGTAGCTGCGGAATCGTAGGATAGAAAAACGATTCGGATAGAATAAAAAATCGCCTGGGTGCTCAGATGCATCCAGGCGATTGTCTTATTTGTAAAAAGCCTATTCTTTATTTCTTTGTGGCTCTGATAAAGAAAACGATGAGGCAGATGTAAGCCAGGAGCGAACAAACCTCAGACATCGGATTAACCCACCAGCTGTCGGCGATACTTACCTCGATGCCGCCAAACTTCAGAAGGGCGCTAACCACACCCATCAGGGCTCCACCGGCGATGAAGCCGCTGGCGATGAGCGTTCCCTTCTCACCACGTTCGCTGTTCACCTTGGCATCCTTGCTGCGCGAAGTAACATACCAGTTGATGGCTCCACCCACGAGCAGAGGAACGTTCAGTTCCAGCGGAATAAACATACCCAGAGCGAAAGCCAGGGCAGGAATCTTGAAATAAGTCAGCACGATGGCTATTACGGCTCCGATGCCATAGAGCACCCAAGGAGCTCCCACACCATTCATCAAAGGGTCGATAACCGCAGCCATCGCATTAGCCTGAGGAGCTGCAAGCGAACCCGATGCGAAACCGTAAGTCTCGTTGAGCAGCATCATCACGCCGCCCACGGTAGCCGCACTCACCAGGGTACCGAGGAATTTCCATCCCTCCTGTTTCTTAGGAGTTGTTCCCAGCCAGTAACCAATCTTCAGGTCGGTAATAAACGAACCTGCTACCGAGAGGGCTGTACAAACCACACCACCCATAATCAGGGCAGCCAGCATGCCGCCAGGACCTTTCAGGCCGACAGCCACCATCACCACAGAGGCGAAGATGAGCGTCATCAGGGTCATTCCCGAAACAGGGTTTGAACCCACGATAGCGATGGCATTAGCCGCTACGGTAGTAAAGAGGAAGGCGATGGCAGCCACGAGCAGAATGGCGATAATGGCGAAGAGAAGGTTGCCCTCCATCACGCCAAACCAGAAGAAGAGGAAGGTTACGAGGATGGTAACAAGCGAACCGATAGCGATAATCTTGAAAGAGATGTCGCGCTGGGTGCGCTTCACGTTCTCATCCACATCGCTCTTGCCCTTCAGCTCCTTGGCAGCCAGACCTACGGCACTCTTGATGATGCCCCAGCTCTTGATGATGCCGATGATACCTGCCATGGCGATACCGCCGATACCGATGCTGCGGGCGTAGGCACGGAAGATTTCCTCCGGACTCATCGCACCCACGGTCTTCACGATGCTAGGATCCCAGGCGCTCAGCACGCTATCATGGAAGATAACGCTCATGCCCGGAACAATCAGCCACCATACTACGAGCGACCCCAGACAGGTGAAGAAGGCATACTTCAGACCGATGATGTAACCCAGACCTAATACGGCTGCACCTGTGTTTACCTTGAATACGAGTTTAGCCTTGTCAGCCAGGTCGCATCCCAGACTTACCACACGCGATGTGAAATTCTCGTTCCACCATCCCAGGCTGGCTACGATAAAGTCGTAAAGACCACCCACCAGTCCGGCTATGAGCAGCGGCTTAGCCTGGTCGCCTCCCTTGGCTCCGCTCACCAGTACCTGCGTGGTAGCCGTAGCCTCAGGGAATGGATACTTGCCGTGCATATCGCTTACGAAGTACTTGCGGAAAGGAATAAGGAAAAGGATTCCCAAGACTCCTCCCAAGGCCGAAGCCATGAAGATCTTCATAAACGAAGTAGTCATCTCCGGATATTTAGCCTGCAGGATGTAGATGGCTGGCAGGGTAAAGATGGCTCCTGCCACCACAGCACCCGAACAGGCTCCGATGCTCTGGATGATGACATTCTCGCCCAGCGCCTTGCTACGCTTGGTAGCGGTACTTACGCCCACGGCGATAATGGCGATAGGGATGGCTGCTTCGAACACCTGACCCACCTTCAAGCCCAGATAGGCTGCGGCGGCAGAGAAGATGACTGCCATCACGATTCCCCATGTAACCGACCAGCCGTTCACCTCAGGATAAACCTTGTCAGGCGACATCAGCGGCTTATATTCCTCCCCGTCTTTCAGTTCGCGGAATGCGTTCTCGGGGAGTTGCAAATTGTCTTTTTCTTCCATTATTTCTCTATTCTGATGATATACTCACTCATGAAACTTGCACCTGGCTGCAGACGGTTCATCAGATACTTATCCTTAAACTCGCCATCATATTCAGCCCAGTCGTTCAAACCATACCATGGCTCGATGCAGAGGAATGGAGCGTGCTTGCCTGCTGGGTTCCAGATACCTACGGCTGGAGTCTTGAACTCGAGGGTTACATGAGGTTCGCCCTGCTCGTTGAGAATGCTCACCTGCTTAACCTGACTCTTGTCGAAGATAACAGCATCTTCAGCGAAAGTCTCCTCGTTTACTTCCCAGATACCCTTGTCGGTTTCTACGGTTTCCTTAGCCTGACGGTCGATGCATCCGCCTACGTTACCATAGAGACGAACAGGAGCCTCGTTGTCGAGTTTCAGGGTAGCCTTCATTTCTTCGCCCTTCTTGCAGCCAGGAACCATGAATGCTGGGTGACCGCCAATCTGGAAGAAGATTTCCTTGTCGTCGGTATTCTCTACGTGCCAGATGACATGAATCTCGTTGCCCTGCAGGCGGTAAGAGATGGCAAGGTTGAAGTGATAAGGATAGTTCTTCTGAGTCTCTTCGTTGTCGATGAGCGCGAAGGTGAGGCGGTCGGCAGTCTTGCCAACGAGTTTGAACTCTGTATCGCGTGCGAAACCATGGCGAGGAAGGTGATACTCCTTGCCCTCTGTGCGATAAGTGTCTTTCCACAATCCGCATACGATAGGGAAGAGGATAGGAGAGTGGCGGTTCCAGTATTTCTCGTCGCCATCCCAGAGATATTCATTACCATTAGCATCCTTGATGCTCAGAAGTTCTGCTCCGAGAGATGAAATCTCAAGTGTGAGCTGATCATTCTTAATCTGTTCCATTGTTATTAATTCTTTTGTTTAGTTTTTAATGTTTCATCAGATTATCTTTTTTCAAAGATATTGCAAAGGTACAATTTATTTTCTTAAAGCACAAGAAAAGAGCGTTTTTTCTCAGATATTACAATATATTTATACGATTTTGTTAGCTTATCTCGAATATTTGCTGTAACTTTGTAGCCCGAAATAGATAGATAACAAGAAGTATAAGAAAAAAATAGTATTTAATCTAATGACAAGCAGTAATAAAGTTAAAGGCTTTGCGGCGGGTGTTGTTGCCGCAGTATGTTATGGTACCAATCCTTTGGGCACGCTCGAACTCTATGGCGACGGATTCAATTCCAGTTCTGTACTTATCTATCGTTATCTCTTGGCGGTACTGATGTTTGCCGTGGTGATGCTGTTCCGCAAGGAGAGTTTCAAGGTGAAGTGGGGACATCTGATTCGTCTTGGCGTGCTGGGCTGCATGTTTTCGCTCTCATCAGCTACGCTTTATGTCAGTTTCCATTATATGGCGGCAGGTATTGCCAGCACCATCCTCTTCGTTTATCCTATTATGACAGCCATCCTGATGACGGTCTTCTTCCACGAGAAGGTAACGTGGTCTACCTCGCTTGCCATTCTTCTGGCGGTATCGGGAGTAGGATTGCTCTATCAGGGCGATGGAAACGATAAGTTGAGCACGGCGGGTTTTGCCCTCGTCATGTGTTCATCCCTGCTCTATGCCCTTTACATCATCTCCATCAACCAATGGAAGAATCCGGGCATGTCGAACATCAAGTTTACCTTTTATATATTAGTCTTCGGACTGCTTACGATGTTTGTCTATTCGTTTATTGCAGGCGAGTCGATACTGATGCTTCAAACGCCTAAACAATGGCTCTGTGCTGCCCAGCTGGCTTTGTTGCCAACGGTATTGTCGCTCTTCTTCATGACGGTTTCCATCAATCTCATCGGCAGTACTCCAGCCGCCATCATGGGAGCCTTGGAGCCGGTAACAGCCGTCATCATCGGCGTATGCATCTTCGGCGAGAGTTTCTCTCTGCAGCTGGCGATAGGCATCCTCGCTATCCTGGCTGGCGTAACGATTATCATCGCAAGAAAGAAAGGGTAAAAAGCCCCCTTGCGTCCCCCGTTCCCAGCGATTCCATCGCTGGTCCCCATAAAGATAAAGAAGAAAAAATCCTCGCTCGAAAAAGAACTCGAACGAGGATTTTTTTATCTGTTCTAGCCGCAAGCAAATAGGCTCGCGAGCCGCCAGGCGTTAAGATGATTATCTCAGGATATCCTTCAGCGCAAAGTTGGCGAGGATGCTGGTGTTCTGGCTCAGCATGCTGATGAACTCCTGGGCTGAGTTTTTCATGTAAGCATCTTTCAGAATGTGGATGCAGCCATCCATTTCGTTGTCGGCAGCATCGATAGGAATCGCCTTCATGCCGTTCTGCAGAATGGTAGTCGATTCGGAGAGAATGGTCACCAGATTGCTGCGGCTCAGAAGGTCGAAGATGATGTTTACATTATTCACCTCTACCATAATCTTGTAGTTCAAATCTTTGCCCTCTACCATGTGATCAAAGGCGTTGCGTGCCTGCAGACCCTTGCAAGGAAGGATGAGGTCGTAACGCTCCAGATCGGAAAGCTTGACCGATGAAAGGCGCGCCAGCGGATGATTCACGTTCACGATGGCGGCAAGACGGTTGCTGAAAATAGCTCGGCTGTCTACCGCTTTCTCGTTCTTCAGAGGCTTGAAAGCCAGAACGAGGTCGAGTTCGCGCTTCTTCAGTCCGTCCATCAGTTCCTGCATGGTGCGGTATTGGATGTTGAGCTTTACATGAGGATAGGCGTGGAGAAAGGCGATGAGCGTCTCAGACATGATGTTGCTGAAGGAGAACGTTACGCCGATGTTCAGTTCGCCTGTAAGCATTTCCTTCAGATCGTTCATGTGGTCTACACAGGCTTCGGCAGAATTGACCGCGTTTTGGGCGTAAGGTCTCAATTCCTTGCCCGCCTCTGTGAGGTAAACCTCATGAGAATTGCGCTCGAAGAGAGGCAGACCAATCTCCTGTTCCAGATGCGAAATCTGCTGTGAGAGGGTGCTCTGGGTGATGTATAACTTGCGCGAAGCTTCTGAGAAGTTGAGCGTCTCGGCTACCTTCAAGAAATATTTCAGTTGTCGTATTTCCATATTGTTCCTTTATTGAAGCTATCGGCTATAGAAATAACCGATAGCTAAATTTGGGTGCAAAGATAAAACATTTATTTTAATATCCTCTTTTTTTGAAGAATAAAATGATGTTTTATCGCATCTCTACTTCTTTTTATCCGGTTATCATCCGATGAAAATCAGATTACCAACCAGATGATTATTTGATTTCTACTTCGTGCAAATCTACGAATTCGCCATTCTTCTTCTTTCTTTCTACCAGCATGGCAAGCAGCTTGCGCTTGCGGTTGTCGGCGATGAAGCGGCGGAAGAATACGTTTGGAATTGCAACACCCAGGGCGATGCAGATGATGGCGAGCGAGGCCTTGATGAGGTTGTTCATACCTACGGTTACTTCGCCTACTACGCCATGCATGTCGATGAAGGCAAAGAGGGCACGATACATCAGAACTCCCGGTACCATTGGGATGACGCTAGGAATGGTGATGCATTGGTGAGGGGTATGGAACCAATGGCGCGCCTTGATCACGATGATGCTGATGAGCGCAGAACCGGCAAGCGAACCGATGCTCAGACCCATGTCGAGACCGATGTTGCCGTTAGATGGACCCAGGTTGACGAAATTGCGGAAGCATACGGCGATGATACCGCCCACAGCTACAACCGGCAACAGACGGCGAGGTATGCTGAAGATGGTAGAGAAGCCCATGGCCGATACGGCAGCTGCGATGGCAAACTCCCAGTATTCGTGATGAGGAGTCATCGTAAGATCCTTCACAAAGTTGTCGATATGGCAAACCTGGATGGCGAAGGCGATACCGAACGCCATCGCGAAGATCATCAGCAGGGTGTTCAGGGCACGAACCATTCCCACCTCAATATATCCGTCGAGCATATCGCTTACAAAGTTGATGAGTGGAACTCCCGGCACGATGAAGAGGGCACACGCCATCAGCGGATGCCAAGGGGTATCTGAATGCATGAAGGCTGGAAGCGCTTCGGCAATCGATGGGTTGAGCGAAAGAAATGAGGTCAACCAGGCTATCAGAGTGGCTACGAAAGCCGAAATGCCGATGGCTACATAGTTGTTGCAGCCCTTGGTTGGCAAGAACATTCTCAGGCGGAAACCCAGAATGGCTGCAAGCGAACAGAAGAAGAAGGCTGGCCAGTCGCAACCGAACTGGATGCAGAATCCGCCGCAGGCAAAACCGCCGCCGATGGCTACCTGCCAAGGGGTAAAGCTGCGTGGGGTGGCCTTGATGTCGTTCAGGGCCTGCTCATACTGTTCGAGCGAATAGTTTTCCTTGATGGCCTTCCAGGTGAGCTTACTTACCTGGGAAATAGAGGTGAGGTTGATGCCGTGCTTCTCGCATCTCTGGAACTTGGAGAAGGAATGCTCCTCGTCGCTATAGTTTACCATCAGCACGTTCCAGTTGATGTAAAGGTGCATGTATCGCTCGTCGAGCCCGAGGAAAGCTGCTGCACGCTTCATGGTTCGCATGATGCGGGATGTGTCGGCAGCACTCTCCATGAGAATGCTACCGGTACGTAATAATAAGTCGAGTTTTCTTCTGAGTTCTGATTCTGCTATTTCCTTGCAGTTGTCCTCTACGCAAGCGCAGGTTTTCAATTCTTTTTCTGTCATATATGTTTATCCAAATACAAAAATAATAATCTGAATGGTTACAATTCTGAGGAACATGGCGAATGGATATACATTCGCATAGCCTACTGTTGGCGCATCTGCCGAAGTCTGCTCACGTACGTAAGCCAGGGCAGAAGGGTTAGTGTTGGTACCTGCCAATACGCCGAGTAATGTATAATAATTGATGTGGAACACGAGCTTGCCGATGATGCCGCCCAGAATGATTGGTATCATGGTGATGGCGATGCCGTAGAGTATCCAGGTCAGTCCGCTTTCTGATGCTACGGTCTGGATAAACTGTTCGCCTGTGCCGAGACCCACGCAAGCCAGGAAGATGCAGATTCCGATTTCGCGAAGCATCAGGTTGGCTGAAATGGTATTGTAGGTAACGAGGTTGTATTTCGGTCCGAAATAACCTATCAGAATGGCTACTACCAATGGGCCGCCGGTAAGTCCGAGACGCAGATTCTCGTTGATGCCTGGGATGAAGAACGGAATGTTGGCTACGATACAACCCAGCATGATGCCCAGGAAGATTGGGATGAGGTTAGGGTAGTTCAGACGCTTCATCTGGTTACCCAGCACCTTCTCGGTATGAGCGATGGCGAGTTCCTTGCCCACTACGGTTACGCGGTCGCCCAACTGGAGTTTCAGGTCTGGGGTCGCGATGAGGTCTACACCATTTCTGTTCACGCGGGTAATGTTGGCGCCAAGGTTGCTTCTAATCTGCAACTGGCTGATGCTCTTGCCGTTGATGCCCGGTTTGGTAATCAGGATTCGGCGGTTGATGAGCTCGCTGCTGAATTCCTCGTCCTTTACGTCAACCTTCTCGCCGAGCAGGGCGATGATAGGTTCTTCTACGGTAGGATGAGCCACAATCTGCAGAATGTCGCCCTCTTCTATCACGGTCTGTCCGTTAACCACCTCGTCCTGGCGTTCGCCGTTGTTACGGATAATCTTGGAAACCATGAAGTCGCGCTTCAGCAGATAGCGGATCTGCTTGACGGTATCTTTGAAAACCATCTGGTTAGAAACCTTTACGGCGAAGGTGTTCAGGGTCATCGCTTCAAGATGTCCCTTGCCTCGCTTAGCTTCATCCTCTTCCTTCTGCTTGTCTATACGTAGCGCGAACCTTAATATAATGAAGCTGAGGATAACGCCGAGCACACCCATAGGATAGGCGATGGCATAGCCGGCTGCGATGGATGGGGCGTCGATGTGGCGCAGGTCGCTGAATGCCTGCTGGGCTGCACCCAATCCAGGAGTATTGGTTACGGCACCCGAAAGGATACCGGCCATAGAGGTAATGGATGTTCCCGAACATAAGAAGATGACTAAGGTAGTAATGATACTCAGGGCCACTACGATCATGCTGAGCAGGTTGAGACTCTTGCCGCCGTTCTTGAACGAAGCGAAGAAGCCCGGACCTACCTCCAGACCGATAGAGTAGACAAAGAGGATCAAGCCAAATTCCTTGAGAAAGTGGAGCAGATGCTCGTCAAGGTTGAGAGAGAAATGTCCAAAGATAAGACCGATGAACAGAATCCAAGCCAAGCCCAGGGAAACACCTTTTACTCTGAGCTTACCTAAACACAAACCCAAGGCGATGACCAGCGAAAGAATCATCACAGAGTGGGCTACTCCGCCTCCCCAAAGGTCTGGGAAGCCATAAAATAGATTTTTTAAAATCTCCATTTTTCTTTATCTATTAATGTAAATACTGAATTTTCAAAAACATTCTTTCTTATCGATTTCTGAAATCGATTGCAAAGGTATAGATAAAAACGAAAGCAAAACTCGTTTTATGTTTAAAAGCTACGAATGCGGCTATAAGTGTTTTCTATAGCGAAAATAGGCTTTGCGGGCTTTTCTTTTCTCTTTCTCATGCATTTCTAGCCCTTTCTTTGCTCATTATATCAGTTTTTTTTCGTAATTTTGCAACCGGATTATTATAAACAGGAAAGAATATGCTGAATATTGACGAAATAAAGGATAAGAGAATTGCCGTGCTCCTTTCGGGTGGCGTCGACAGTTCGGTTGTGGTTTGGGAGTTTGCCCAGCTGGGCCTGCATCCTGATTGCTTCTACATCAAGATTGGTCCTGAGGAGAAAGAGGAGTGGGACTGCTCTTCGGAGGAGGACCTGGAGATGGCTACGGCTGTGGCTAGAAAGTATGGGTGCAAGCTGCAAGTGGTTGACTGTCATCATGAATATTGGAACGAGGTAACCCGTTATACGATGGAGAAGGTGAAGGCTGGTTTTACGCCTAATCCGGACGTGATGTGCAACCGCCTGATTAAGTTTGGTGCCTTCGATGAGAAGATGGGTCACAACTACGACCTCATCGCCACGGGGCATTATGCGCAGACCGAAACGGATGAAAATGGCGATAAATGGCTTGTCACGAGTCCTGATCCTGTGAAAGACCAGACCGATTTTCTGGCTCAGATAGAGAGCTGGCAATTGAAAAAAGCGATTTTCCCTATCGGCCATCATATCAAGAATGAGGTTCGCGAGATAGCCGAAGAGGAGCATCTGATAAATGCCAAGCGCAAGGACAGCCAGGGAATCTGCTTCCTGGGACAGATAAATTATAATGATTATATCCGCCGTTATCTGGGCGAAAAACCGGGCGATGTCATAGAGATGGAAACGGGCAAGCGCATAGGCGAGCACAAGGGTTTGTGGTTTCATACCATCGGCCAGCGCAAGGGCTTGGGCTTTGGCGGCGGTCCCTGGTTCGTGATTAAGAAGGATGTAGAGAACAACATCCTGTATGTGAGTCATGGTTATGATCCGCAGTCGGCATACAAGAAGGATTTTCCTCTTCATGATTTCCATTTCCTCACACGCGAGGTTGCGATGCAGAAGGTAACTTTCAAGATTCGTCATACGCCGGAGTATCATCCTGCTACGATAGAAAAGCTGGAAGACGGCCGCTGGATGATTCATTCAGAAGAAGCGATTCATGGTGTGGCTCCCGGCCAGTTCTGTGTAGTTTATGATGAGCATCATCATCGTTGCTATGGCTCGGGCGAGATTACGGTATAAATATTTTAAAATGAAAAAAGGGATGAGTCATCAATCTGATATTTTGATGATTCATCCCTTTTTGTTTTATCTGTTTTTACCCTTCCCCGATAATGCTGTCCAGCAATCCCTGGCAGGCATCTTCGAGAAGCGTGATGACGAGCTCGAAGTCGCTATAGTCGCCATAATAGGGATCGGGAACGGTGGTGTATTCGCGATGATGGGTCAGGAAATCGGCCATGCGCACCACTTTCTTCCTATCAGACTCTGAAGAAGCCATGGAGGTAATGGCACGGTAGTTTTCGTTGTCCATTACCACGATGGTTTCGAAACGGGCGAAGTCTGACTTCTGAAACTGGCGGGCATGGCTGTTGAAATTGTAGCCATGCTCGGCGCCACATTTACGCATGCGGCTGTCGGGCAACTGACCTATGTGCCAGCCCCCGATGCCCGCAGAATCGATTTCAAACTCATCCTGAAGCCCTGCTTTTTCTACAAGACTCTTCATGATTCCCTCGGCTGCCGGAGAGCGGCAGATGTTGCCCAGGCAGATAAATAATACGGTATGTTTACCTTTCTTTGTCATGTTGCTAACTTTTTTTGTTTGCAAAGTTAGCATAAATCTCTGTATTATGCAAGATTTTTCTTCATTTTTCTTCTCACAAAGTTCTTAATTCTCACTTTATTTCCGTATATTTGCAGCCAAAAAAAGCACATGATAACAACACTTATCATATTGGTTATTACGGTAGCCCTGTTCATCTGGGGCAGGGTGAGGGCCGACATCGTGGCGCTTACCGCCCTGGCAGCACTTCTGGTTCTGGGTATCCTGACACCTGCCGAGGCGCTGGCGGGCTTTTCTTCGCCCATCGTCATCATGATGATAGGACTTTTCGTGGTGGGTGGAGCTATCATGCAGACCGGACTTGCCAAGCTTACGGGCAATAAGCTCATGGCGCTCTCGCGCGGCAACGAAACCATCACCTTCCTGCTCGTAATGCTCGTAACCTCCTTTATCGGCGCCTTCGTGAGCAATACCGGAACGGTGGCCCTCATGATGCCTATCATCATGAGCATAGCTGCGGGCTCGGGCATGCAGTCGTCGCGTTTCCTCATGCCGCTCGCCTTTGCCGGAAGTCTGGGCGGAATGCTCACCCTCATCGGTACGCCGCCCAACCTGATTATCGATGAAGTATTGACCGAGGGCGGTTATCAGCCGCTTGCCTTCTTCAGCTTCTTCCCTGTGGGCATCATCGTCATCGCCATCGGCATCATCGTGCTCATGCCGCTCAGCAAAATCTTCCTCAGCAAAAAGCAGAGCGGTAAGAAAAAGAAGCAGGGCAAATCGCTTGATGACCTGGTAGACGAATATCAGCTGCTCGATAATCTGCATCGCTACATCGTTCCTAGCCGCCGCCCTTCTGCCGCCCTCGACGAGAATGGCGAGCAGATGGATATCGTGGGCAAAACCCTGAAGAATCTGAGCATCCAGAAGAAATATGGGGTGAGTATCATCGAGATAAGAAACGAGAAGAAATCACGACTGGGACTGGTGAAGGATGTGAGCCAGAACATGGCGAAGAGCAGCAGCACCATTCAGGTTCACGATACCTTATATATAATAGGTGAGGAGGAGAAGATGAAACGCTTTGCCAGCGATTACGGCCTCAGGAAGATGAAGGATGTGAAGATTGATTTCTACGACCTGGGACTGACCGAAATCGTGGTGATGCCTACGTCTAATTTTGCCGGTCTGCGCATAGGCGATGCCAACCTGCGCAAGCGTTTCGGCATCAACGTGCTGGGCGTAAAGCGTGGCGATGAATATATTACCGAAAATCTGATAGCCACCAAGCTGCATGTGGGCGATATGCTCCTGGTGCAGGGCGAATGGACCAATCTGGCTCATCTGGCTACCGATACGAGCAACTGGGTGGTTATAGACCAGCCAGAGAAGACTGCCGACAAGGTGCTCTTGGATTATAAGGCGCCTGTGGCGGCTGCCATCATGCTGCTGATGATTGCGATGATGGTATTCGATTTCATTCCTGTGGCTCCGGTCACGGCGGTCATCATCGCCGGACTGCTGACCGTCTTTGCCGGATGTTTCCGGAATGTAGAGGCGGCTTACAAGACCATCAACTGGGAGAGCATCGTGCTGATAGCCGCCATGATGCCGATGTCTACGGCGCTTGAGAAGACGGGTGCTTCTGCCTTGGTTTCTCAGGGGCTGGTAGAGAGTTTGGGTTCGATGGGACCTACGGCTCTCTTGGCAGGTATCTACTTCACCACTTCTCTGATGACGATGTTTATCAGCAATACTGCCACGGCTGTGCTGATGGCTCCTATTGCCCTGGTGGCGGCCCAGCAGGTAGGTGTGAGTCCTTATTCCTTCCTCTTTGCGGTTACGTTGGGCGCCAGCATGTGCTTTGCCTCTCCGTTCTCCACGCCTCCTAATGCGCTGGTGATGAAGGCGGGTGGCTATACGTTTATGGATTACGTGAAGGTAGGTTTGCCTCTGCAGGTTATCATCGGCGTTGTGATGACCTTCGTTCTTCCGCTCCTTTTTCCTTACTAAGGATTTTTGATATCAAAATAAAAGCCCCCGATGCTCGTTTCCTTGCATCAGGGGCTCTATTTTATTATGGTAAAATCAGGGGGGCTGTTCGGTTTTTCGGGGAGTTCGCTTACTCCAAACCTTCGCCCTCATTACCGCCGGTGGTTCCGCCGCCTTCAGTATTTCCGCCGCCCGGGGTGTTATCCGAACCGCCGCCACCTGGGTTATTGTCTGGGTCTTCCACATCGCCCTTATCGTCGGAAGTAACGTTTTTCACCACCTTGCCGTTGCGGTCGTAACAGGTAATCTGGATGGAGGTTTCCTGCAGCTCGCGCTTGATGTCAACGCTTGGGGTGAAGATTACACGGCGGTTGGTAATCAGACTGGTAGCCACTTCGCCTACGGTAGGCACACTCTTGGCTCTTACGCCGAATCGCATGGTTCCCAATCCCGGAACGGCTACGGAATGGCCTTCGGTACACCACGCCTTGATAACCTCGCCTGCTGCATCCCAGCAAACCTGCATCACGCCCACGCTAACGCCGCTTCTGATAGCAGCCTCCTTGATTACCTTGCTCTCAGAGAGCTTGTTGTAAAGTTCGGTACCGAGGATGAATCTGTACTGACCCTTCATTTCGCCTACTTGGATAAGGGTCTCCTTTGCTTTCAAATTAATTGCCATAATCTTTTGAATTTTAAATTGTTATAAACTATCAACTGTTAACTCTAAAACTACCTGATGGTGATGGTTGGCACGTAGTAGGTAGAATCTACTTTGGTGGAGATGTTGTTCTCCTGATGTTGCCGCTGGTTCTTTCCGATTACGAGTCCTGCCGTGCAGGAGCTGGATAGGAAGGTGACGATGGCTGAGCAAAGCGCCACGATGAGATACCGGATGAATGCCTTCATGTTCTGGTTCATGATTTTTTTCTGCCCCCTGTTAAGTTTCGCTAGCGAAACGACTCGTTTCGAGGCTTGGAGTCTTGGTTTCATTTTCTTTTTTATTTTCCCAATTAGGGAGATATTTTTCTCCAACTGGGCAAGTGATTTTGCGCGCTTTCTGAATCACGATGCAAAGATACGAAATCCCGATTTATCAGGTGTGCGATAGCGTGCGATACCATGCGATAGCGGAACATTTTCTGAAAAACTATCAACTATTAACTATAAACTATCAACTAAGCTCCCGGTTCCCCGAGGTTATCGATAATAGCCTTTACCTGCTTGGGCGTGAACGACTTGCAAGTCTTTTCAT
>ERZ780217.5-NODE-5-length-81581-cov-4.51377_pt1 | contig 81581 bp, 56 predicted proteins | sample MGYA00511566_ERZ780217 | MGnify/ENA primary metagenome ERZ780217 (study PRJEB29588, sample SAMEA2145758) | human gut metagenome | biome: human gut; feature: human-associated habitat; material: faeces | place: Denmark | collected 2008/2010 ...
CCGCCAGTCCCCAAGACGAGAGAGATATAAGTGTTGACGTGGTCAACAACGAGGCAAATCACTTTGCCTTATATCTTTATTATCATTTTACCTAATATTCCTTACTTATTGGCAGGATGATCGTAGGCTGAAGTTCGTACATCCCAGAACATTTTACTATAATAGTTGTTTGTTCCGTCGGTCAACTTCTTCACAGCTTCATTCCAGTTGGCACCATTCAATGTACTCTCATTGGTAGGATATTTCACACGGGAAATAATCATGCCTTTCACTTCGCTCAATGGTTCAAACTTCACATTATTGCCATTGTAAACGGCTGTGATTTCACCTGGACGAAGCAACTGGTTTGGATAACCCGTACGACGAACTTCTGTCCAAGCCTCAGTACCATTAGTAAAGAGGTCGATGTACTTCTGGATAGCACATGTTTCAGCATCTACGTTTGTAGATACCGCATCAACATAAGCATTCACATCAGCATCAGAAATAGACTGACCGGCCAAATCATACCAATATTCAATAGATGCCTTCACACCTTCCTTGTAATCCTCAGCGTCATAGCCATTGTACTCGCATAGGATGAACTTCAACTCAGCATAAGTCATCAATGGCACAGCGTAAGTCTTGGTCAAGACTAAAGGCTGACCAGTAGACCAGTTAGGAGATGTAGCACGGAACTTATCCTGAGTACCTGTAGGACAAGCGTATGGAATACCATCGTATGTGCCCTGAGGATTCTTGTTGGTATAGATAGAGATACGTGGATCAACAGTACCCTCCCAAGGATGGCTCTTGCCATTCAAATCATCTTTCTTACCCAACATCAGCTTGGTAAGCACATTGGTGATGGTGAAGTCGTTACGGCCATCAATATAGCAGCCCTCATAGAACTTACAATAGTCAGAGCCTGAAGAGGCGTAAGTAAACTTAGCCGCATCATCATTGCTCTCCATCACACCACTGGCTACTGCCTCAGCGATATACCTCTTCCAGTTGGAATCTACCTTAGACATGTGGATAGCCAGGCGGCACTTCAAAGAGTTACCAAACTTCTTCCACTTAGAAGCATCACCACCGAAGATAACATCACCTGAAGTGAAGGCACTCCGATTCTCATCAATCATACCTACAGCCTCATCCAACTCAGAAATCATACTAGCATAGATATCCTTCTGGTCATCATACTTGCAATAGAGAACACCCTTATCTTCCAGCTGTGCGATGTCTGAGTAAGGAACATTACCCCATGTATCAGTGATGACATCCATCAACCACACCTTCATGATCTTAGCAGCAGCAATCTGGTTGCAGTTGGCACCGTAAACTGAAGCAGCATTCTTGGTAGCCTCATCGGTATTCATCTTGATAACCTTATCAAAATTAGCCAATCCCATATAGAGGTAGTTGAAATAGTTGTTGTTTACAGACTCACGAATCTGATAACGGTCCTCCTCTGTATAGTTGCGCTGGGTCCACTGCTGAGAGTAAGCTAGACACTGGCGACCGCTGAACCAGTTGTCGTAGATATTGTCCATGGTCCACTTCTCTGCACCTTCCATCAGCATGTTAGAAGGAACATTGCCCGGAGCATTTGGATTCTCGTTGAGAGAATCCAGATCATCACAAGATGCCATAGGTAAACAAGCCGCTCCTATCAATATATATTTTAAAATCTTCTTCATAACTTTTTCCATCTTAAAAATTAGAACTTCAAACTCACACCAAAGCCATAGTTGGCAACCATTGGAGTGGCACCGCCCTCAATACCCTGAACGTTACCAGAACTGGTGACAATCATTTCAGGATCGAAGTGCTTGCAGTCTGGTCCCCATACGCCGAGATTACGACCGTATGCAGAAAGACGCAATGACTTGACAAACCAAGAAGGGTTCAACTTGAAGGTATAGCCTACATTGATTTCACGAAGTTTGATATAATCGCTCTTCAATACACTCTGAGCTGCAGGACCATTATAATAGTTCTCGTAGTAATCACGAGCACTCACCTTCATTGTGTTAGGTTCATTTGTACCATAAACCACACCTTCTGAGATGATACCATTCTCACGAACGCCATTGGCTGCAGTCTCCTCCATCATACCACAGTAGTTACCCCAAAGAGTTGTGGTAGAGAAGAACTGACCACCCTTGGAGAAGTCGAACTGGATGCTGGCATCGAAGCCCTTATAGCGGAATGAGTTGACCCAACCACCCGTGAAATCTGGATAGATATGACCAATCACTTCGTTACCATCAGTAGCCATATAGAGACCAGTCTCTGGATTTACGCATTTGTTGCCATTTTCATCGTACACGAAATTGGTACCCATGATGATACCATATTCCTCACCTACCTTGGCACCTACCTCAGCCATGAATGGAGCAGAAGCAATCTTATAATAATCCACACCATCAGCAAGGCTCTTTACCTTATTTTTGTTAGATGCGATGGTGAACGATGTATTCCACTCAAAATCCCGGGTCTTGACAGGAGTTGCGTGAACGGCAACCTCAATACCCTTGTTCTCGATTTCACCAGAATTGATCATCTTGTAGATGTAACCGGTGGTACCAGATACTGACAAAGGAAGAATCTCATCCTTGGTATTTGTCTGATAGTAAGTTACATCGAATCCCAGACGGTTGTCGAAGAAAGCCATCTCGAGACCCAACTCGTAAGATGTGGTTGACTCAGGCTTCAAATCGGCATTGTTCAATGTATTTGGCAAGCGATAACCTGGAGTAGAGGAATCGATGTTGGTATATTGGGTATAAGTACTCAGCACCTGATATGGATCGGTATCGTTACCTACCTTTGCAAAACCGAGACGTACCTTACCATATGTCAGCCAAGGAGCCTTGTTCTTCAGGAGTTCCGAGAACAACCAGCTACCGGTGACAGATGGATAGACATATGTATTGTTGCTTGATGGAAGAGAAGAAGATTTATCACCACGAAGAGTAGCCTCCAAGTAGAGCATGTTCTTCCAACCCAAAGTAATATCACCAAACAGAGAGTTAATTCCCTTTACTCGCTTATAGTTATAAGCCTTGGCTGCCTGCAAGGAGTTAGCCAGGTTATAGAATAGCCAAACCACCCTGTGTCTCACCATACACATACTCATAGTGATTACGCATGATGTTGGCACCCACATTGGCGCTGATGCTGTAATCGCCGAATGTCTGGTTATACATCAGCAGGAACTCATGGTTCAACTCATACTGCTGACGGGAGATTTCCTTATACTTAGACAATTCCTGAGAGTAAACGGCATTGCGCTCATACTGCTTGTCAACCCAGAAATCAAGGTTTGCCTTATACTGGAACTTGAGCTGTGGGATAATCTGATAGCTGAAGCCCACATTACCATATACACGGTTACGGCTATCATTCTCGTAGTTCATGTAGCGGCTCCAGTATGGGTTATTGTGGAACTGGATAGCAGTATCATCAATACCACCAATGTTCCATGAAGCCTGGCTTCCATCAGGGTTCTTATAGAGAGACTCCAATTCGTTCATGTTCAACTGGCGCTGTCCCCACTGCGTGAACTTCACCATGATGTTGTTGTCACCATAACCAGTATCCTGACGACCCTTGGTACGGTTGTTGAAGTAGTTGACACTGGTGAACACATTCAACTTCTTGTCTGGCGACATGATATTGCCCGTAACATTCAAGGCATTCTTATACTGGCTGCTGTTTGGCAGATAACCTGTCAAAGAAGTATTGGTATAGGAAATACGGAACGAACTGTTGTCATAAGACTGAGACACAGCGATATTATTGGTGTAAGAAACACCAGTTTTGAAGAAGTCGCGATAATCTGAAGAAGCAGGGCTCCAGGCAGATGTAGTAGGATCGCCTACAGAACCGTTATTCTTCCATGTAAGAAAGTCGTACCATGAAAGCACCTGGCGGCCATCCAATTTAGGACCCCAGCTTTCATCCATACCATAGTCTGGAATCAGATATTCCTTGCCATTGATAGTGGCAGTACCCATATCATCACCATCGGTGCCATAAGCATAATCGCCAGCATAACCATAACCGCCACCATACAGACTCTGAAGCTTAGGCAGTTTGGTTACAGTTTCAAAGCCAACAGAAGAGCTGAACTCCACCCCGAGTCCTGCAGCCTTCTTGGCACGCTTGGTAGTAATCATGATAACACCATTAGAGGCACGGCTACCATAAAGAGCAGTAGCAGAAGCACCCTTCAACACGCTGATGTTCTCTACATCATCAGGGTTGATATCCTGAATCAAGTTACCGTAATCGTAACCACCACCACCACGCTGAGTCTCGGTAGAGTTATTGTCGCCACCCTCGATAGGCACACCGTCAACAACGAACAGCGGCTGGTTGCTGCCAGAAAGCGAGTTAGCACCACGAAGCAAGACCTTAGAAGATCCGCCCATGCTACCGGCACTAGAAGAGATGGTCAAACCCGCAACCTTACCCTGCAGAGCATTGACAGGGTTGCTGAGTCCACCACGTGATTTCAGCATCTCATCGCCTTTCAGCTCGGTTACAGCATAACCCAAAGCCTTCTTTTGGCGAGAAACACCCAAGGCTGTGACAACCACATCATTCAATGTATTGTCCTCGCCTTCCAACACAATTTTCATTTTTGATTTAGCAACCACTTTTTGAGATTTCATTCCCAAATAAGAGATTACCAACTTAGCATTTCCACTAGGAGCTACCAAAGAAAAGTTTCCATCAACATCTGTTACAGTACCCGTCTTGGTACCTTCAATCTTGATAGATGCGCCAATAACCGGTTCACCGTCTTCCTGAGAAACAACCTTACCTGTAACAGTAGTTTGAGCGAGGGCTATTCCTGTTGAAAGAATAAGCCCTCCCATGAGCATGGTCAGTCTTTTTACCATAATTCTCTCTCTTAAAAATTAAACAACTTACAAATATCGGATGCAAAGATACATACTTTTTGTAAATTAAACAAATTTTTAGCAAACAATTTGATATAAAATACCAACTTTATGGTACTTTATGTATATTTTTCGCATATTTTATTACTTTTCGTAAGCGTTTTTGATGTTTATCCCCACAAAAAGTAAATAACGAGAAGAAACTAGGCATAAAAGAGAAGTTTTAAAAACAGAAAGGCAAACACGCCATTTATCACAATAAATAACATGTTTGCCTTTATTATTTTATAAAAATGAAACTCGCCTATCAAAAAGGCTTCATCAGGATTACACCTTATTATATATAGGGTGTTATGAAAAAAAAGTCAATAACGCCGGGAATTTAAATCACGCCAAAATGGAGGAGCGCATTCTTAACACCATCTTCATCCACATGAGTCGTAATGAAATCGGCTACCTGCTTGAGATTATCTCCCGCATTGCCCATCGCAACACCGGTGCCTGCCTCCCGGACGATGGAAATATCATTGCCGCCATCGCCGAAAGCCATGGTTTCTTCTATGTTCAAACCCAGATAATCAGCCATTGCATGCAAGCCCTTGCCCTTATCAGCATCGGCTGCCGTAATATCCGTAAAGGCAGGATGCCATCTGCCCGAGGTGCAGTTGCGGAGCGTAGGCATCAGGAGCGTCTCCTGCTCTACCGAACAGAAAGGAGTAACCTGTAGAACCTGCTCGTCTCCCAGTTCATTCACATCGGTCAGGAAGATTTCGCAATCCACCCCCAATCCCTTGGCAAAGATTTCATAAACCTCGTCAGTATAATGATGGATAGCGAGATGATGCTCTCCTACGACAATTGCCGGGTAATCATCACGGTCGGCTGCCTCGATAATCTTCTTTACATCTTCAGAAAGGATGGCATGCTGGCTCACCACCTTATCGCCTACAAAACAGCAGGCTCCATTGGTGGTGATGTAACCGTCGATGAGATGTTCTATCTGACCGAGATTGTTGATGATGAGTTGCGGACGACCGGTAGAAATATACACCTCTACCCCATTTTTCTTAGCCTGCTCCAAGGCATCTACCGTGCTCTGCGGAATCTTGTGGGTTTTGAAACTCACCAGGGTGCCGTCAATATCAAAAAACAATGCTTTTATCTTCTTATCCATACCAATATCTTCTATACCTTAATTATATATATAATGCAAAATCGGCTCTGTAAGTACAGAAAAACCGATGCAAAAATACGAAAAAACAGAAAAATGACAAAAAATATAAAGATTTATTAGATTTTACTTGCATCGAAAAGAGAAAAAACGTATATTTGCCACATCTTTATGCCCGAGGAAACTCCGAGATAACGCATAGAGCAACTAGTAAATAAGAACGGTTATGAGTAAGAAGACCTATCGGTTACTGGCATCCCTGTTGCTGATGCTCGTAGCGACGCTTACTTCATGCGAGAAGTTTTCGATTGACGAAACAACCGGAAAATCACGTGAGGCAAACGCCAATGTAACTATCCATGTGCAGAAAATAGAAGGCACAAGTCTGCTGACAACCAAAGCTGCCGACAAGCAGATGGCGCTGAGCGATGTGTGCTCCAGACTGACACTTGCCATCTTTGACGGAGAGGAGAAACTGGAGACGGTGAACCAGCTTTCAACAGACAATGGCTTCGGAACAGCCCATGTGAGTCTGGACGAAGGAGAATACCGGCTGGTGGTGATTGCCCATAACGGAAAGGGAAACTGCTCTATCAGCGCACCCGAGAAGGTGAAGTTTGCAAGCAACAAACTTACCGACACCTTTTATTATTACGGCAGGTTGAGCGTAAACGAAGAGGGCGCCACCACAGACATCAACCTGAGGCGAGCAGTTGGTGCCTTCAAGTTACATATTACCGACGAAACCATTCCCGAAGAAATCAGGAGCATCAAGTTCTATTATACCGGCGGCAGCAGCACCCTGGATGCAACCACCGGATTCGGCTGCGTGAACAGCCGTCAGACCGAGAATTTCAGTATGGAAGATGGCGGCAGAGACTTTACCGTCTACACCTTCCCCCATGAAGAAGAGAAGAACATCAAGATGAGTATCAGCTTTCTGGATGCCGATGCAAAGGTGGTAAAGAGTTTTGAAAAAGCCGATTTGAAAATCCATCAGAACCATACAGCCTATACCGAGATTTCCATTGCTGACGGATTCGGTGGCGGAGACGACAGTACGGGTGGTGGAATAGGCATTACCGTAGACCCTACCTGGGGCGAGACAGAACGGGTGAATTTCTAAGAAACAGACGATTAAGGGATTACGGAAAACCAGAAGGTATGTTCTATTTTTCCACAATGCAATATATTTTTTGATTCTTAAAGATTTGATAAACAAAATTTCTTTGTCATTTAAGAATAATTCCATAATTTTGCATCTAATATTATATAATATTATAAACAAAGGATGAAAAAATATATAACTCTTATCATGCTGATGGGAGCATTGATTCCTGTCGGGGCTCAGGCACAAACGCTGAGCCTTGACAGTTGCCGTGCCATGGCGCTGCGCAACAACAAGCAGCTCAATGCCTCGAAGCTCAAGAAAGACGTGGCGTACAACATGAAGAAATCGGCACGTACCAAATATCTTCCTAAAGTAGATGCTTTAGGCGGTTACGAATGGTTCAGCAGGGAGATTTCGCTGCTGAACGACGGTCAGAAATCAACATTCAGCAATATCGGCTCTACCGTTACCGGAGGCATATCGGGAGGAGCCAGCAATCTGTTGAGCCAACTTGTAAGTCAGGGAATGATTACCCCGGAGATAGCGCAGCAGATAGGCGGACTGATGAATGAGAGACTGGGACCCCTGCAGCAGCAAGGCAATGCGCTGGGAGAGAAAGTGGTAGATGCTTTCCGCACCGACACCCGCAATATCTGGGCAGGAAGCGTGATGGTTCGCCAACCTATCTATATGGGTGGAGCCATCATTGCAGCCAACAAGATTGCAGACATCGGAGAGCAGATTGCCGAGAATGATCTCGACCAGCAGACCCAGAGCACGCTCTACAGCATAGACCAGGCTTACTGGCTCGCCGTTTCGCTGAAGCAGAAGCAGAAACTCGCCATCAGTTACCGCGACCTCGTAAGGAAACTGAACGAGGATGTTCATAAGATGATTCAGCAGGGAGTAGCCACCAAGGCAGACGGACTGAAGGTAGACGTGAAAGTGAACGAGGCTGAGATGCAGATTACCCAGGCAGAAGACGGACTCGCCCTGTCGAAGATGCTGCTCTGCCAGCTCTGCGGCATTCCGATGAACCAGGAAATCACACTTGCTGATGAAGATAAGGAAACCCTGGCTTTATCAGGAACTCCTGTTGACACCGAACAGCAGAAAGTGGCAGCACAGGATTCGGCGCTGAACACCCGTCCGGAACTCCGCATGCTACAGAATGCGCTCGACATCTCTAAAGAAGCTACCAATATGGTTCGCGCCATCAATCTGCCTCACGTCATGCTGACAGGCGGCTACATGATTTCGAACCCGAACGTATTCAATGGTTTCCAGAAGAAGTTTACCGGTGTCTGGAACGTAGGCGTGATGGTTCATGTTCCGGTATGGAACTGGTTCGATGGCGCCTACAAGGTGAGAGCCGCCAAGGCTGCCAGCAATATCGCCCAGATGAACCTGGATGATACGAGAGAGAAGATTCATCTGCAGATTACCCAAAGCCAGTTTAAGGTAAAGGAAGCCCAGAAGAAGCTCAACATGGCAATGAAGAATATCGCCAGTGCAGATGAGAACCTGAGATGCGCCAACCTCGGTTTCAAGGAAGGCGTGATGGAGGTTACCGACGTGATGGCTGCACAGACTGCCTGGCAGAAAGCACAGAGCCAGAAGATTGATGCAGAAATCGACGTGAAGCTGACTCAGGTTGGGCTGAACAAGGCGCTCGGTATCCTGCAGTAATAATAATAACAAATTTAAATTCAGATTAAGCAAATGTCTAAGAAATCACAGCATAACAACATATTGCTCGCTGTAATCGGTTTTACAGCAGTAGTCATTCTCGTAGGCGTCATCGGTTTCTTCACTTTGGAACAGAAGGATGACACCATTCAGGGCGAGGTAGAAGTATCAGAATACAGAGTATCCTGCAAACTGCCAGGACGCGTGGTAGAACTCCGCGTTCAGGAAGGCGATTACGTTCATGTGGGCGATACGCTCGCCATCCTCGAAGTGCCGGAAATGAAATCGCAGGAACAGATGCTCCAGGCTACCAACGCTGCAGCCGAGGCGATGAAGGACCTGACGGATGCAGGTGCACGCAAGGAGCAGATTCAGGGCGCTTACCAGTTGGTCCAGCAGGCTGAAGCTGCCGCAACCATAGCCAAGAAGACCTACGACCGCATGCAGAACCTCTTCAACGAGGGTGTAATCAGCGGTCAGAAACGCGATGAGGCTTACGCAGCCTACAAGGCTACAGAGGCTCAGGTGGCTGCTGCCAGAAGTCAGTACGATATGGCGAAGAATGGCGCCCGCGAACAGGAGAAGCGCATGGCTGCCAACAACACCCAGGCTTCGAAGAGCGCTGTGGATGTAGTGAAGAATCTTCTGAAAGAGACCGTTCAGATTGCCCAGTGCGAGGGCGAGGTTAGCAATGTCTATCCTAAGGTAGGCGAGCTGGTAGGCCTCGGCTCTCCTATCATGAGCATCTCTATCATGAGCGATATGTGGGGAACCTTCAATGTTCGCGAAGACCATCTCAAGGGGCTGAACAAGGGCGATGAGTTCACCGCTTACGTTCCTGCCTTCAACAAGGACATCAAGATGAAGGTTTACTACCTGAAAGACCAGGGCTCTTACGCTACCTGGAAGGCAACCAAGGATAATGGCGACTACGACCGCAAGACATTCGAGGTGAAGGCCCGTCCTGTCACCAAGCTGGAGGGATTGCGCCCGGGAATGTCACTCATCATTAAATAACATCTATGTTTAAGAAATTATATCATATAGCCCTCAGAGAATGCGGCATCATGTGGAAGAATCCCATTTATCTCTTCTGCATGGTCATCTTCCCCATCGTGGTGGTAATTTTCTTCACCACGCTGATGAAGGGAGGAGTGCCTACCGACATGCCTGTGGGCATAGTAGATCAGGACAACTCCGCCACATCGCGCCAGCTGGTGCATAAGCTCGATGCCTTCCAGACCACCAAGGTAGTGGCTCATTACGAGAACATGGCAGAGGCAAGACATGCTATACAGAAGAACGAAATCTACGCTTTTCTGCTGATTCCTGACGGAACGGAGGCAGGCCTGATGGCCCAGAAGCAGCCTAAGATATCATTCTATTACAGCAGCGTATCGCTGGCAGCCGGCTCCCTGCTCTTCCGCGATCTGAAAACCATCTCCACCCTGGGAGGTGCGGCGGCAGGAATGGCGAAACTTTCGGCGCTGGGAAAGACGAACGATGAAATCATGACCTTCCTGCAGCCTATCGCCGTAGATCTGCACATGATAGGTAACCCATACGCCAACTACAACTATTATCTTTCGAGCGTAATGGTGCCGGGACTCATCATGCTGTTCATCTTCCTGATTACACCTTATTCTATAGGTACGGAACTGAAGTTCAACCGGGCAAGAGACTGGATGCGGATGGCAGGCAACAATCCTTATCTCGCCATTGCAGGTAAGATGCTGCCACAGACACTCATCTTCCTGAGTATCTTCCTGCTGTTCGAATTCTACATCTATTATGTATTACAGTTTCCACATCCGGGCGGCGCGCTGCCTATCATCCTGTTAGGCGTTCTGAGCGTACTCTCCTGCCAGTGTTTCGGCATCTTTGCCTTCGGACTGATGCCTTCATTGCGCATGTCGATGAGTATCTGTTCGTTGTGGGGCGTGGTGAGTTTCTCCATCTGCGGAGCCACCTATCCGCTCTTCTCGATGGATTCACCGATCCAGGCTATCGGCCAGCTTTTCCCGATGCGTCACTATTATATGATTTACCAGATAAACATCTTCAATGGTTTCCCTATGGGCGATGCTGTGCTCCACTGGGGCGCAATGGTGCTGTTCTGCGCCCTGCCTATGCTCACTGTCTGGAACATCAAGAAGGCAATGCTGGTATATAAATACTTACCGTAATGAAGAAAAGTAATTTATTATATAAGATTATCAATGGCATCTGGGACATGTGCTATATCTGGAAGACGGAAATGCGCAATGTTTTCCGCGATGAGGGTGTGCTCATTTTCTGCATTCTGGTGCCGCTGGGTTATCCGCTGCTCTACTCTTGGATTTACAACAACGAGGTGGTGAGAGAAGTGGATACGGCGATTGTGGACCTGAGCCACAGTCACAGTTCTCGCGAGTTTATCCGCGATTATGATGCTTCGCCAGATGCCAAGGCTACCTATTACTGCAACAGTCTGGACGAGGCGAAGGAACTGGTGCGCAGGCAGGCAGTTCATGGAATCCTTTACTTCCCTGCCGACTTCGATACGAAGCTGAACCGGGGCGAACAGGCGCATGTGGGAGTTTACTGCGATATGAGTCTGATGCTGACCTATAAAGCGATTTATCAGACCTCGCAGGCCGTAGCCAGCCACATCAACTCGGGCATCCAGATAACACAGGCTGGAGGATTTACGGATAGAGACGATGAGATTACCACCGAGCCGCTCGCCTTTGATGAGGTTCCGATATTCAACACGACAGGAGGTTACGGAAATGCCATTCTGCCGGCTGTGCTGGTTCTTATCCTGCAGCAGACGATGCTGCTGGGCATAGGAATGGCAGCGGGAACATCAAGAGAACTCAACAGAAGCCGCGAACTCATACCGGTAAGCGAGCATTATGGCGGTATTTTCCGCATTGTTTTCGGCAAGGCATTGGTTTATTTCATGATTTATGCCGTGATGGGAATGTATCTTACGCTGGTAGTTCCCAAGCTGTTCAGTTTTGTAAGTATGGTAACGTGGACCACCATTCTCGGTTTCCTCCTTCCTTACATTCTTTCGTGCGTTTTCTTCGGTCTGATGCTGTCGTGTCTGGTAAGATATCGTGAAAATGTGATGCTTCTGGTGGTATTTACATCCGTTCCGTTGCTTTTTATGACGGGAGTTTCATGGCCATTGAGCAATATTCCAGGCTTTTGGCAAGGATTTTCGTGGGTTTTCCCATCCACTTTCGGCATCCGTGGGTTCCTCAGAATCAGCAGTATGGGTGCTTCGCTTTCAGATATTCTGCCGGAATTCAGAGCACTCTGGATTCAGACCGGTGTCTATTTTCTCGCTACCTGCCTGGTTTTCAGGCAGCAACTGAGAACGGCAAGACTCAAGGTAAACCTTACTGCCGAAGTAGCAGAAGAAGAGGATGAGGCGGAAGAAATAGTTGATAGTTAAGAGTTTAGAGTTAAAAGTTTATAGCAATCTTGCTAACGGCTAAGCCTATAAATTATAAACTTTCAACTATAAACTATAAAAAATGGGCTGTTAACTGTTAACCTGTTAACTCCTCTGATAAAAAAAAGCTAGGACTGCTTGAGGGCAATCCTAGCTTTTTATTTTATACCCTTATCAAATAGGATATTTACTACTTGTGTGTACTAACAATCTTGGTTGGAGCCTTCTCGGCATTTCTGCGGTTCACCACCGTTACTACGCTTTGGGCAAGGCTGAGGAATGCCTGACCGGTAATGGAATCAACCTTGGTAGCAGCAGGCGCACCATCATCACCACCCTCGCAGATGCTCTGAACGATAGGAATCTGGGCGAGCAGAGGCACATTCATTTCCTTGGCGAGGTTCTTGCAACCCTCCTTACCAAAGATATAATACTTGTTCTCAGGCAGCTCGGCAGGCGTAAAGTAAGCCATGTTCTCGATTAGTCCGAGGATAGGCACATTCACCTTATCATTCTGATACATGTCAATACCCTTTCTCGCATCGGCAAGCGCCACCTGCTGAGGCGTACTTACGATAACTGCACCCGTAATGGAAAGCGTCTGGAGCAGCGTAAGATGAATATCGCTTGTGCCAGGAGGCGTATCGAGGATAAAGTAATCCAACTCACCCCAGTCAGCATCAGCAATCAGCTGCTTCAGGGCAGAACAAGCCATTCCACCGCGCCACAGAGTAGCCGTAGTAGGACTTACGAAGAAACCGATACTCAGGAGCTTCACGCCATATTTCTCAACAGGTTCGATGAGGTCTCTGCCGTCCTTGTGTACAGAATAAGGACGCTCCTCCTCCACACCGAACATCTTAGGCATGGAAGGACCGAAGATATCAGTATCGAGCAAACCCACCTTGTAGCCCAACTTAGCCAGGGCGATAGCGAGATTGGCAGAAACGGTGCTCTTGCCTACTCCACCCTTACCAGAGCTTACAGCAATGACGTTCTTCACCTGTGGCAGCATCTTGCCCACCTCAGGACGAGGAGCCGACTTGAACTCAGTAACGATTTCCACCTCTACATCTTTCGAAATATGATAATGGATGGCAGCCTCGGCCGCCTTCACCGTACTCTTGAGGAAAGGATCCGTATCACGAGGAAAGAGAAGAACCACCTTCACCTTCATACCATTGATGCTAGGCGTATCTGCCAGCATCTCGCTCTCTATGAGGTTCTTCTTGGTGCCTGGATAAATCACCGTAGCAAGCGCCTCTTCAATCAATTTTGGATATAATGTCATCATTTCTTTTTATTTATTTGGTGCAAAAGTAACAATAAATAATGTAATAAGCAAATAAAAACTAAATAATTTCAGATATTAAACACTTTTATGTATCTTTGCAAAATGCAGAAATGTGTAGTTTCAGCAAAAGCGAATCTACAACCGAACAGACAAAAACGGAAGAAAAATGAAATATAAAAAGATTATATTAGGCGTTGCCTTGGCTCTGGCCTGCTTCTCTAGCCTGAATGCCAACGCGCTGACCGAAACCAAAGTGAAGAAGACGGAAACTCAGACCGCAGCACCCAACGTTTATTGGACCGACGGCTACGGAAGAGTATCTTATACCACCAACTCTATCATTTCGCCGGTAGTGAAGATTGCCCTCAAGGAGTTTGCGGGCGATATGAAAGCCGTAACCGGATTCGATGCGAAAGAAAAATCAGGTGCTCCGATACAGATTTACCAGCTCGACCAGCTCACCAACAAGGAGTTTTCGGCAGTAGAAAAACTCGGTGCGCCGCTGCATCTTATTATCACCGCAAAGGATGCTTTCTACATCGGTACGAGGAAAGGGAAACTCATCGTTATCGGAAGCAACGCCCGTGGAACGGCTTACGCCATCATGAAACTCTCTGAGCTGGCTGGCGTTTCGCCTCTGGCGGCATGGAACGACCTGCAGCCGGCGCAGCGCAAGAGCCTCTATACCCCCATAGACCAGCAGTGGATAGAGGTTCCGAGAATAGAATTCAGAGGACTTGCCCTGAACAACAGCCAGTGGATGAAACCGCAGAACTACAGCCGCATCGCCCGTCTGATGCTGCGCCTGAGAGCCAATACGCTGTGGAAGGTAGACGGCAGGCACGAGGCTGCTTACAACAAGGCTGTGGTAGACAGTTTCGATATCTGCGTGGCGGAAAACTACAAGGTGACGGAGTTCGTGGGCAAGAAGCACAAGAAGAAACACCGCAAAACCATCGAGAATGTGAAGCTGGTATGCTCGGATGCACAGATGGAAATGAGCAACCTCGCGCCGGGCCTGCTGCTCGAAATGCTCAACAGCAAGGATTATCTGGAGAGCAAGAATGCCCAGCACGGCAAATCGCACCGCTCTGCCGCTCACAACGACGAAGACTGTGCCTGGATAGCCAACATTACCAATCCGAAGCTGTCAACCTTCCAGCTAGCCATGATGATGAACCTGGCGTGGAATAGAAACGCCCTGAAAGCAGGTTGCAAGACGTATATCCAGAACACTCTCAACGCATTCTTTGGCGCCATTACAGGCAAGAAAATCATGCCTCTGATGGAAGAATATTACCGCCTTACCAGCATCCGCCATTCCGCTTATATGGCGATGCCTTACGGCGATACTGAGTTTCATTCAGGCGAATTCGGCAACGAACTGGAGCGTTTCCTCTACCGCTACGACCTGCTGAAGGCGAAGACTGAATCCATCGAACGCATGCTGCCTCAGAACCAGAAAGACGGTTTCTTCGAGGTAGTGAAATATCCGATATTCCTGGCTGCCTTAGTAGCCGAAAAGGAACTGGAGGCACAGGAAGCAAGACACATCGCCCGTCCGGGACTGTTTAATAAAGACGATGAGGCGAAGGCTGCAGCGGCTGTGAGCATCGATGCTTACAACAAACTGAAGCAGCTCAATGCCTACTACAGTCGCATCAGAAACGGCAAATGGAAGAATTTCATCCTTACCAACGGTACAGAGATGCAGGCTCCGCAGATTCCAGGCACACTGCCTGCTGCCGACATCAAGCGGCTGAAAGCTGATGCCTTCGACCGCAGCAACGATCTCAAGCCGCTCTCTGTAGTTACCGGCGACATCATTGCCAAGAATGCCTACGAATGGAGCAAGGCTACCGAATCGCCGCTTGCCCAGGCTGCCGTAAAAGGAGCCGAGAAGATTACCGTCCGTCCGCTGTTAGGTCACAGCGGCAAGGCTGTGAAATTGCCGAAGGGAGCCAGTCTGAGCTATGATTTCTACTGCGACAAGAGCGGTGATGCGCGTTTCACCATCGCCGTTATTCCTTGCTTCCTAAACGCTGTAAAGAACATGAGGGTGAGTGTGAGCATAGACCGTGGCGAACCGGTTATCTGCCAGTTGAAGGAGGTTTACAACTCAAAGGACTGGAAGTTTGACCTGTGGCGCGGACAGACGCTGAAGAGCTTCTACGTTACGCTGCCTGGCGGCAGTCACAACGTAACCATCAAGGCTTTAGACGATAATGTGATGATTGACCAGTGGGTTCTGGATTACGATGTAGACAGAGAATATTACGTATTCCCAGTAGCAAAATAAGAGGCTTTTCTGCATTTTTTAGGCTTAAATGAAGACTGAGAAGAGGCTTAAATGATGACCGGGCTGTGGCATAAATGATGCCGGGGCAGAGGCTTAAATGAGGACTGTCATGAGGTTTTTACGTAGCTTTTCATGAGGCTTTTATGATGCTGAAATGTGTTAAGAATCCTAACTCATAGCTTCTTCCCCTGCAACTCTATGACTTATGCCACGCAAAGCACAGAGACGGGGAAAAAAGAGCGAGGGGTTAACAGGTTAACAGTTAACACCCCAAAAATGCATGGTTCCCCCCACACACATATAAAAATAAGTATATATATATTATATTATAATAAGGTACGCGCGAGGAGAAGTATCGAAAAAACAGCTGTTAACTGTTAACTCTGTTAACCCCTAGGTATAAAAAAGACATAAAAAAAGCACTCCAAGGAGCGTGAACTCCTCAAAGTGCCCTAACATAATTATATTTCTAATATTGGTTTTTACGCAATAAAGAAGTCATTGATTACTCAATAACTACGGTTGTCCAACCATGCTTGTCCTCAATAGTACCATACTGGATTCCGCGAAGCGTATCATACAGGTGCTTAGAGACAGGACCTGGCTTCTCACCGAAGTTGTAGCGCTTGCCTGTATCCAAGTCATCAATGTAGCTGATAGGACTGATTACGGCAGCAGTACCGCATGCACCAGCCTCCTCGAAAGTATCCAGCTCATCCTCAGGAATCTGACGGCGCTCCACCTTCATACCGAGATCCTCAGCCAACTGCATCAGACTCTTGTTGGTGATAGAAGGGAGGATAGATGTACTCTTAGGAGTAACGTATGTATTATTCTTGATTCCGAAGAAGTTGGCAGCACCACACTCATCCATGTATTTCTTCTCCTTGGCGTCGAGATAGAACTCGCATGCATAACCCTTCTCGTGAGCGATATTGTTGGCTCTGAGAGAAGCAGCATAGTTTCCACCTACCTTATAGATACCTGTTCCGAGAGGAGCAGAACGGTCGAAATCACGGATGATGACGTATGGGTTGGTAGAGAATCCACCCTTGAAGTATGGACCTACTGGAGTTACGAAGATAAGGAAGCAATACTCCTTAGAAGGATGAACACCCACCTGAGCACTTGTACCAATGAGCAGCGGACGGATATAGAGCGTAGCACCACTCTCGTAAGTAGGAATCCACTCCTGGTTGAGGCGAACCACCTTCTTCACCATTTCCTCGAACATTTCTGTAGGCACCTCTGGCATCAGAATGCCGCGACATGTGCTCTGCAAGCGCTTAGCGTTCTCATCCATACGGAACACGCGCACCTTACCGTCTGGGCAACGATAAGCCTTCAAGCCCTCGAATGCCTCCTGACCATAGTGCAGACAGGTTGCAGCCATGTGCAATTTCAAATACTCATCAGAGCAAACTTCTATTTCGCCCCATTTGCCGTCGCGATAGTAACAGCGAACATTGTAGTCAGTCTGGCGATAGCCAAATGACAAATTAGACCAATCTAAGTCTTTCATAACATCTATATTTTTAATGTTCTACTAATATTTTAGATGCAAAAGTACAAAATAATCTATTAATCTGCAACTCTTTTATAATATTTTTAATGAAAACGTTATCTTTTTATTCATTTCTGCAATTATGGGGCATCATTTTACCATTTTAGGGGGGGGTCTTTTATTCTAATTGAGAGATGGTATTTCTGAAAATGAAAAAGCTGCACCCATTCTTCGCGAACAGGATGCAGCTTACTAACTAACATTAACTTTAAAATCAACAATTCTTTAAACCTATCATCTTATATTGCCATATAACCAATAGGGGAAGCGGGGTTAACGGGTGTATTCCTCAGGAATCTGAGGCATCGCTCCATTCTGGGTACAAACGTAGGCACTTACCTTTACGGCAAGTTCGTGAGCCTCCTGAATGCTCTTGCCCTTCAGAATGCTGGCACAGAATGTACCGGTAAAGCTGTCGCCTGCACCTACTGTATCAGCCACCTCAACCTTTGGAGTCTCCTGGAATGACTTCACACCCGGAGCAAAGACATAGCTGCCGTTCACGCCGCAGGTCAATACGAGCATATCGAGATTATACTTGCCGAGAATCAGCCAGCACTTGTTCTCGATATCCAAACCTGGATAACCGAAGAGACGGCCGATGGTAATCAACTCCTCATCGTTGATCTTCAACACATTGCAGCGCTTCAAGCTCTCGGTAATCACCTCAGGAGTATAGAAGTTCTGACGGAGATTGATGTCGAAAATCTTCAGACAATCCTCTGGAGTATGATCGAGGAACGTATAGATGGTCTTACGGCTAACCTCACTGCGCTGAGCCAGAGAGCCCCAGCATACAGCTCCAGCATTGACAGCAATCTCCCTGATATCACTGGTGAACGGGATATTATCCCAAGCTACACCCTGCTTGATATCGTAAGTAGGAACGCCCTCCTTGTCGAGCTGCACCTGAACGGTACCGGTAGGATAATCTACCACTGGCATCACATACTTCAACTTCTTCTCATCGAGAATACGAAGGGCTGTATCGCCCAAGGCATCCTTACCCACAGCACTCACGGCTACAGAATGCAAACCATGCTGACCTGCGTGGTAAGCGAAGTTGGCAGGAGCACCGCCGAGTTGAGAACCACTAGGGAGAACATCAAAAAGTATCTCACCCAAACCTACACAATATTTTGTATTTAAATTCTTTGTTTCCATAATTACACTTTATTATATACGATATAAACGATTGCGGATGATTTATATTATAACTTGCGGATATAAGTGAAGAGATAAACTACACCAACTGCCATGACAGCCACAGCACCAGCCTGACCGATAGCATCGCTGGCAAAGCCCATAATCAAAGGGAAGACGGTACCACCGAAGAGTCCCATGATCATCAGTCCACTCACCTCGTTCTTCTTATCAGGCATAGCTAGAAGTGCCTGAGAGAAAATCATGGAGAACACGTTAGAGTTGCCATATCCCACCAGGGCGATGGCGATATAAAGCATCGTCTTGCTCTCGCCTACCCACATGCCTATCATACTCAGAGCCATCATCACTACGCTGATAACGAAGAAAGTGCGGGTCTTCATCATGCGGAGGAAAACGGTACCGGTGAAGCATCCGATGGTACGGAAGATGAAGTAGAGCGATGTAGCGAAGGCAGCCTCGTTCAGCGTCCATCCCAGACGCTCCATCAGAATTTTAGGAGCTGTGGTATTGGTACCTACATCAATGCCTACATGGCACATGATACCGATGAAGGAAAGCAGCACGATAGGTTTGCCGAGCAACTTGAAGCACTCACCGAAACCAGATGCCTTACCCTCGTTCTTCTCCTCCTCGATAGGTGTACCAGCCAGGAAGAAGGTAGCTGCGATTCCGATAACCATATAGATTGGGAAGAGGATTCTCCAGCCCAAACCGAAGGTTGGAATGCTTGCCATGGCGCCCCACATAGCGATATATGGAGCCAGGAAGGAAGCTATCGCCTTGACAAACTGACCGAAGGTCAATGTGGATGCCAGGTTCCGACCTGATGTCACCACCGAAACCAGAGGGTTCAGGGAGGTCTGCATCAAGGCATTTCCGATGCCGAGCAATGAGAATGACACGAGCATCAGCTCAAAGTTTTCGCCAAAGATGGGCAAAAGGAGTGAGATAACAGTAACGAGCAAAGACAGGAGTACAGTCTTCTTTCTACCTATCTTATTCATCAGGATTCCCGTAGGAACCGAGAAGATGAGAAACCAGAAGAATACCAGCGATGGGAACAGATTGGCTGTTGCATCATTGAGGTTGAGATCTTCCTTTACGTAGTTGGAGGCAATACCTACCAAATCTACAAATCCCATGGCGAAGAAACAGAGCATCACCGGGATGATTGATAACTTTGATGATTTATTCATAATTGTTAGCGTTATTGTTTCTATTTTGCTGGTGCAAAGGTAGCGATAAACGATACAATATATCATAAAATATCGTTCATCGGCTACCATTTTTGTTGCATTGTTACATCAGTAACACGCTAAGAAACAATTATCTTATAGATTCTGTTCTTAACAGATGAGGTTACTTGATGTCGTAAACCTGATACTTACCCTTTCCCTTTACAGTAACCTTGTTGTAAGGCTTGCTTGGGAACACGAGATTGGTCATGGACATCTTGCCGTCAGCATCCAGTGCCTCGATGCTGCTCTTGTCGATGAAGATGCGCAGCTGGCTGATATTTCCATAGGTTGGAGCCTTGGTGACTGCAGCGAAGTCCTTGCTGAAATCCACCTTACCGCTCTTGGTTCTATCCATTGAGAAGGTTTCTGCCTTGGCATCGTAGTTCATCACTACCTTCTCGCCCTTGTCGTTGCTCAAAGTGATAGTAGCATTTCCCTTCAGATTCACAACCATCTCGCAAGATTCTGTAAGTTTCTTGCCTGCCTTCTTGCTTCTTGCTGCTGTCATCTCTGGAGATGGAACCACGCTGCAATAAGTTTCACCCTTATACTCGAAGAGACCTAAGTCGCGAGGAATAGAGTTGCCTGAACGGTACTGCTGGGTAGGAACCTGGTTGGCATACTGCCAGTTGCTCATCCAGGCGATAGCCACGCGGCGACCTTCTGGTGCGTTATCAAAAGTAACTGTAGCATAATGATCCTTTCCGTAATCCATCCACTTGGTTACCTCAGGCTTGCTCTCGCAAGTAAACTTATAGCCATCGAAATCGCCGATGAAATACTGGGTTGCAGAACCTCCGAACGGACCACCAGGATTGATGTTGCAGATGAGCATCCACTTCTCCTTATCGGTGCCACGAACCTTCAACTTCATCAGGTCTGGGCATTCCCAGACACCACCATGGTTGCCATACTTCTCACCAAAAGAGCTTTCGTATTTCCAGTCCTTCAAGTTATCTGAAGAATAGATTTCCATGTGCTGACCAACCGCCATGATCATATTCCATTTCTTGATGTCCTCGTTCCAGAACATGTGAGGATCACGGAAATCAGGCACATTGCTGGTGATGATCGGATTTCCCTCATATTTGGTAAAGGTCTTGCCGTTATCTGTACTGTAAGCCATGCTCTGTGTCTGGTTCTCACCAGCCGAAGTGTAGAGAGCCACAACAGCACCCTTGCCCAAACCAGCGGTATTATTCTTATCCACAACGGCAGAACCGCTGAAAATGGTACCAATTGCATCTGGCTGGATAGGGGCACCCAGGAACTTCCAATGTACCAAGTCGGTAGATGTAGAATGTCCCCAGGTCATATTCTCCCACTGTGATCCGTAAGGATTATACTGGAAGTAGAGATTCCATACGCCATCCTTATAGAACATACCATTTGGGTCGTTCATCCATCCGTAAACAGGAGTGTGATGGAAAACTGGGCGATACTGTTCACGATTCTTCATATCGAAAGAATCAGAGAACTTCATGTTCTCCCAGCAAGTGAGGGCGTTCAAGCCCTCCTTGCTATAATCGCCGTTTACATGGATATCGAGAGCCAGGCCCTTCAAACCGGCAAACTCATCCATATAGAGAGGTACGTAATAATCTACGTGATCTTTAGCCAACTTCACATTGAAGGCTTTCACCTGCTTGTTGTCGGCAATCACCTTAATATTGGCTATCTCTGCATTTTCCTGCACAGGAAGCAAGAGACACTTCTGGTTCTGACTCTCCTGGCTGATGCGATAGAGACAGTGGTTATTGCTCAAGAAGGAAGCCTGCTGGGCATAACTGGCGGTGAAACCGCAAAGAGCAACAAGCGCCGAAATAAATATCTTTTTCATTGTCTAAGTGTCTGAAATTATTATCTAAAAATACCGATAGGTAATTACTCGTATCCCTTATTCTGCTTATACAGACCAGGAACGTAATACAGCTGGTTATATGGAACCGGATAGAACTCGTTCTTGCCTGGAGTAAACTTGGCATCCTTCAGGTATTGAGCGTATGTCTGCTCTCCATACTTATCATTCTGCTCTGATGCAAAATACTTGTTCAATGTCTCAGAAGCAACGCCCCAGCGGCGCAGGTCGAAGAAACGGCCGTTCTCCATCGCCATCTCCAGACGACGTTCCCAGCGCAGGCACTTTCTTGCCGTCTCCTTATCCTGGAAATAAGACTCCGGATAAAGGGCAATATCACACTGAGCCTTGGCATAATCGATATGCTTATCCACAGAATTCTTGGCTCTCTGACGGATATCGTTGATGATGGTACGAGCCTCAGCCAGATGGCCCAACTCTATCAAAGCCTCAGCGCGCATCAACATGATGTCGCTATAACGGAGCACATAGTCGTTCATCGCAAACGCCTGCCAAGAGCCATTGAAAGTTTCACCCTTAGAACGCTGTGGTACTTCCTTCAGAGAGGTATAGTAACCGTAAACGTTTGGCGTACGAGAGTTGGCTGTAGTCATCGTGTATTCTGACTCATATTTATATGGGAAGGTAGGCATTCCTACTGTATGGAACAAACGTGGATCCCATTTCTGACTATTAGGCTTACCATTTACAGGATAATCACAAGTCTTGTTGTAGTCATCAAACTCAGGAAGTCCGTTCTTGGTCTTGAAGGCATTCACCAGGTTCTGTGAAGGCTTGTGGAAATCCCATCCGCAAGACCAAATACCCCAACAGCCATTCAGCATATTAGACCAGTTGGCACGTCCGAAGGCGGTATGGTCCTCGCTATAGTCGGAAGCCTGTACGGCAAAGACAGACTCCTTGTTGTTCTTATTGTCTGGCAGGAAGATGTCGCCGAAGTCTGCCATGTAACCATAGTCTGAATTCTTCACAACATCGGTGTAATCTACTACCTTCTGCATATACTCCTTATTAATATGGTCAACGCCATTGGTTGCCTCATAACCATCACCCCAGGCAATGGTAAGATAACACTTAGCCAGATAACCTGCGGCAGCAATCTTGTTGACACGACCGCCATCCTTCTGCTTAGCAGGAAGTACATCGTAAGCAGTCTGGAAGTCGGCTATCACCTTCTGCCACAATTCCTCGTAAGTAAACTGAGTGTTTGATGTGCTCTCTGTTGTTTTATCCTCATAAACCTTCTCGTCTATCCAAGGAATCTGACGATACATGCTAAGTAACTTGAAATAGAAATGAGCACGGAGAAAGCGAACCTCAGCCTCACGCTGCTTGGTTACCTCAGCACCCAGTGTGCTCTCACCATTCTGTTGCAAAGAAACCAAGGCACGGTTGCAACGGGAAACGGCACAATAGAGACGATACCATAACTCGTCGAGTTCGCCCCTAGTAGAGGTCAAGGTACTCCAGATCTCCACATCGTGATAACCGGTGTCAGCGGTGCCACCGCCACCCTTCAAGCAATCGTCTGAAGAAAGGTCACCGTATGGCCAAAGGTTGAATGGGTAAGAATACCAACAGTCGCCCAACATCGCATAGGCACTGTTTACCATCTTGTCTGGCTCGCTGAAAGCCTTGTCTTCATCAACCACAGCTGTTGGGGTGTAATCCAGGAAATCATCACAACTGGTGAATGTTCCTACCAGTGCTGCTGCAAGCACCATTGTATATAACTTTTTCATCTTAAAATTCTCTTTAAAAATATGAAACATTTTAGAAACCTACCTGAAGTCCGAATGATACGGATGTTGAAAGTGGATAGTTCCAGTTTGGATTCTCTGGGTCTGAACAGGTCAGGCTATTGCTCTTGATGGTCAAAAGATTCTGACCTGAGAGATAGACACGGGCACTGGTCATCTTCAACTTAGAGAGGATGCTGCTTGGGATGGTGTAACCCACCTGCAAGGTGCGCAACTTCAAGTAAGATCCATTCTCAACGTAGTAAGAGGAAGCACGACCCTCATCGGCTGTGTTCATGGTGCTCAGACGTGGGATAGAAGAACCGGTATTGTTGGTATTCCAGGCATCGAGCAAACGGGTTCCCTTGTTAGAACCACCATCAGTAATAGCCCAGAAGTCGGTCTGGAACTTTTGGTTGTTATACACATCCTGGTCATAGACACCCTGCCAGAACATACTGAAATCAAAGCCCTTGTAGTTAAGAGCAATATTCAAACCATAAGAGAAGGCTGGCACAGGGTCGAAAATCCAAGTCTGGTCATCTGAAGTAATTCCATTTTTACCATCTAAGTCCTTGTATTTCAATCCACCGACACGTGCGTTTGGCTGTCCAGACTTATCTACTTCTTCCTGATTCTGGAAAATTCCATCGGCTACATAACCTACGATAGAACCATATGACTTGCCACTCTGCACCAGGTTTTCCTTAGATGTGTGAGCGTAAGCACCTGTTGTTGTTGCTGGCAAATAAGTAACCTTGTTGCGGAAGAAATCCAGATTGCCGTTCACGTCGATGCCAAGTCCATTAGCCAAGGTCTTGCGATAACCCACGGTGAACTCCATACCCCAGTTGCGGAGCGAAGGACCATTCTGCCATGAATTTCCACCTTCACCAGTTGCACCCAGATAAGCAGGATTAATCAACATATCCTTCACATTCTTAATATAGGCATCCACTGTACCATAGAGGGTGTTGCCAAACAGGGTGTAATCCAAACCTACGTTATACTGGGTAGCAGCCTCCCATTTCAAGTTAGGGTTAGCCAACTGTGTGGCACGATAACCAGAAGGGAAGGTACCTGAACCTTGCAGGAAGAGGTCGTATGCAGTAGAGGTTACACGGTCTAATCCGTAATCCACTACATAAAGACCAAACTGTGCATTGTTGTCGATAGCCTGGTTACCTGTCTGACCCCAAGAGAGTCGCAACTTGGCATCATCCAACCAATCCTTCTTCAGGAGATTAGAGAATCTGAAACCGAGTGATGCAGCAGGGAAAGTACCCCAGCGATGTGCCTTACCAAATCGGGATGAACCATCATGACGGATGGTAAAGGAAGCCAGGAGGAGATCATCCCAGTTGTAGTTCACCTTTCCAAAGAAAGAAGCCAGGCGATAACCAAACTTTGCACCCGAGTTACGCATCGTTCCTGTTGCAGCATTTGGCCACATATAATCTTTATCTTCCAGCGCATAGCCTTCTGAATAGGCTGAGAAATCGATAACCGACTGCTTGGAAAATTCCATACCACCGAGTACATCAATGTTGTGCTTGCCAATCTGGGTAACGTACTGGGCCGTGTTAGACCATGTCCAGTTGGTCTCATTGTTATTCGAGAGCGTTGTCTTGGCGATGTCATTGTTGACAATATCGGAATGATAAGTATTCGTCATCGCATTGATAAACGATGTCTTGAAATCCAAACCGAAGTTAGAACGCAGGGTCAATCCCTTGACAGGCTTCAATTCTACGAAAGCATTACCGAAGATGCGCCAGTAGTCGAGGTGGTTGTTGCGGTTCTGATACTGCTCACGACAAGGGTTCTGACGGTCGGCCATACTACCCACAGGACCAGCGAAGGTCTTGCCATCTTCTTCGTAAACCGGAACGATGGAAGGCATCTTCAAGGCATTCTCCATCGGATGGCAATCTACCTGAGAGGTATAAGTCAAAGTCAAATTCTCACCTACGGTTACGATCTTGTTTAAATTCCAAGAAGTATTCAAACGAGCTGAGATATTCTCGAAGTCGGTATATTTCAAGACACCCTCATTGTTCTTGTATCCCAAGGAGAACATAGCGCTATGCTTGTCATTGGCATGAGATACAGAGAGGTCGTAGTTCTGCGAGAAACCAGTGCGAGAGATTTCATCGAGCCAGTCGGTATCTGAGAATCGCATGGTCTTCTTGGCATTGATGTAGCCGTCATATCGACCATTGATAGTATAGTTCTGATACTGGTTGGTAGCAGGATTCCAAACGGTGATTGGAGTTCCAGAGGCCGCATTCAAGTCGATGCCGTAGTTGGCTGCATAAGCCACAGGATCGAGTCCATCGTTCAGGGCTGCCTGAGCCATCGCAGTAGCATACTGGCTGGAGTTCATCAGCTTCATCTTCGACTGGTTGGAATAGAACTGTGCAGTCAGGTTTGCAGAGAAGTCAACAGCAACCTTGCTACCCTTCTTACCTTTCTTGGTGGTGATGATGATGACACCATTCGATGCACGTGAACCATAGATAGAAGCCGAAGCGGCATCCTTCAAAACCTGCATACTCTCTATATCATTTGTATTGAGAGTATTCAATGCCATATTGGTAGGCACACCATCTATGATATAAAGAGGGTCCTGAGAAGAGTTGAAAGAACCGATACCACGAATACGCACGGTTCCTGAACCAATAGGAGAACCATCGGTAGTAACAGTCATACCAGGAACACGACCCTGCAAAGCACGCATCGGGTCTGTCTCTGAACTTGTCTTCAGGTTCTTGGTTGAAACCACAGCCACAGAACCGGTCAAGTCTGCCTTCTTCTGAGTGGTATAACCTGTTACAACTACTTCCTGCAAGTCGTTGGCATCTTCCTGAAGTGTTACCTCCATATTATCTGAAGCCTTTACTTCTTGCGTCTTATATCCAATATAAGATATAACAAGTGTGGAACCAGGAGCACATTCTACATGAAAGTTACCATCAAAGTCGGTAACAGTACCAGTCTTTGTGCCTTTCACCATAATAGATGCGCCAATGACTGTCTCACCGGCAGCATCCTTTACGATGCCATTTACATTTACCTGTTGTGCACTAGCTACGGTGCAAACAGTACAGAGCGCAGAGCTCATTAGTAATTTTGAAAGATTGTTCATACTAATATAACGTTTAAAGTTTCAAAAATTGTTATTGCTTGATTTCTGCCGCAAAATTAGGGAAAAGACTGTTATATAAATAGAAAAAATCGTTCCTGTAACAATAATTATGTTACATGAAACGATTTTCTTATCTTTTGCTAAGATTTTAAAGTTTTATATCAGAAGCAGTTAGAACCATATTATACATCTTACACCGGTTTATGTCGTAAATCTGTTGGAAGAACGCCATATTGTTTCTTGAAACAGGAAGAGAAATAGCCCGGTAACGCAAAGCCTACTTCTGCCGAGACTTCAGCTATAGTCTTATCAGTCTGCATCAGGAGCGTATAGGCTCTCTGCAGGCGCATCTCTTTCAGGAGCTCGGCAGGCGTTTTCCCCGTCATCGCCTTCACCTTGCGATAGAGCTGCACCTTGCTCAACTGCATCTCGGCTCCCAAATCATCCATCTTCATATCAGCATTACCCATATTTTCAAGTATCTTCTTCTTGAAACGATCCATGAAGTAACGATCACTCTCATCCAGATGATTCAGTTCAGCAGCCCAACCCTCCTTGTTCTCGATGAAGCCACGAGCCACGGCTTTCTGTTTCTGCAGCTTCTTTCTATATACCTTATATATATAGTAGATGACAAAGAACAGAATCAGAACTACAATAAAGGCGATCAAAAGCATCCATTTCTGGATACGGGAAACCTCTGAATAAGAATCAAGACTGTCAGAAATCTGATCCAAATTCTTCATCTTGGCTTCCAAATCCTGATATTGTAGAGCGATAGCATCGCAGTTTTCAGGGGTAGCAAGGAATGATTTCATCACATTATCCTTCTTATAGGGTTTACCCTGAAGGATATTCATCGCCAATTCCATAATCTTTTCGCCCTGGGTAGGATAGACATAAGAAGCAGCAAACTGTCCTCTCTTCACTCTATCCACTCCTTCCCATTCTCCAGGCAATCCATCAATGCCTACTATCAGCATCTGCTTATCAATGCCTCGTCTCTCCGCTTCCAGAAAGGCTCCTATGGCACCCAGGTCGCTATGTCCGAACACGCCATCCGCATGTCCGCCCTTATCCAGATATTGCTTCATTAACTCCTGGGCACGCTCTAACTTCCAGTTGCTTTCCAGGGTAACCACCTTGATTCCCGGGTAATTCTTCATCACCTCGTGGAAACCACGATGGCGCTCAATGACAGGGGAAGCATCCTTCAAGCCCGTAATCTCAACAACGGTACCTTTTCCATCCAGTTTACTGGCAAGAAAGCGGGCCACTTCCATACCCGCTTCTACATTATCGCCACCGATGGAAGCTGTATAATGGGGTGTCTTTACCTTTCTGTCGAAGAGAATTACCGGGATATGCGCACGATAAGCTCGCTCGATGGCAGGTGTTACATCATTCACGTTATCAGGAGCAACAACGATTAAATCTACCTTCCTGGCTATCATACTGTCTATCTGACGAGCCTGGCGTTGCCCGTCATTCTCTGCAGTAGTAAACAGCAAATCCACATTCTTATATTGATACTGCGCCTGTCGCATCTCATTATTCACCTTCTCGCGCCAAACTCCGCTACAACATTGCGACACACCTATCACCACATTCTTCTGGGTGCAAGAATCCAGAAGAAGAAGCATACTGCTAAATAGTACTATTAATATAATATTGATTCTTTTCATTGATTTTATACTTCTTCCATCCGTTTAAGTTCCAACCCCTCAAACTGCATGATGATGAGATGGAGTTTTGTTCCTTGGCGCAAAGCCTCAACCCTTGGAGCCTCGGCATATTGATGAATCTGATCTAGGGCCTCACGCCACTGTTTCTCTGCCTTGGTCATAGGCTTGCCATCTTCCGTGAACTCACCTTCAACTATCGCAGAGAAATCTTTCTTAGAAAGAACCTTCAACTCCAGGATGTAGCTATGCTGACTGGCATAATGGGTAAGGTCTGGCAAAAGGAAGAAATCACAATAGCCATGATTCAACTCCAACTCTGGAGCCGTGATATAATAATCATTCAGATTCAGATAAGCCATAAAGAATCCCTGCAGGTTTCGCTCTGCCTCAATGCCATCACGCACCGATGAAACCTTGGCATAGGCATCTGCCATAAAGCGCAATCCTTCTTCCCACTTACCATCATATGCCATATCATAATAGTAATCGGTGAGCTGGTTGACATCCACATAAGCCTTTGCCTGATACTCCTCTTCCAGATAACCATAATACTGCTTGCGGACATTATTGTTTGGAATGCCCAGAATGAGCTTGGAGCCACGAGTTCCCTTGATGGTCAACATGCCATAATAGAACAGAAGACTTGGGAATATCTCTGCCTTTGGAATCTGATACGCAGAAAACGACTCATAAAGCTGGGTAACAATCTGCTCCTCTTCTGCTATCTTGCGGATAATGCCCTTACGCTCTCCATCCAGCTTGTCAAACTGCAAGAGTTTCTTCATCTTGCCGTAATCGGTACGGGTATTCGGGTCTATCATCTGACGAGGAGAACATCCGTTATCCATGTAATTACGAAGGTAATAAAGAACCATATCACAATTAAACATACGAGTTTTCTTCTTCAATGCTTCTTCTGCAAAGCAATAATTGTCATACCATGGCTTCATATCATTGACGATGGCATCAATATCACTATCGACAGGAATACTACCATGCTCCTTATAATAGGTAAACATCTCCACCACATCAGTGGTAGAGAAGCCCAGCATCTCATCAAACTCCGGCTTGAAAGAAATGTTCCAACCAATATTGAATCCACTCGTCACATCATCCAGGGTTACAGGGCTCACACCCATCATGAAGATACGCTCAAAATTACCCTTGAACTTCTTGAAGACATCACGATAAAAGCCGTCGGCATGGGTAATCGCATGATACACATTCTCACCACGTTCGTTGAGTATGACATTCGTGAAGTTGTCATACTCATCGATGATGAGATACAGATGATACTGGTGCGCCTTGGCTGCCTTGAATATCAGTTCCATCTTTTCCTCAAAATCTTCCTGCGCCAGGATTTCTTCCATCTCTGCCTGATAATATTCTGAGTATTGACGGACAAAAGCATCAAGGTTGATGCTGAGATAAGAATTAAACTTAGTCTCAAGCTTATCGATATTACCCGTAATCTGGGAGAAATCTAGGAACAGCACCTGATACTTTCCCTGCAAAGGTGTAGGATGCTGGCCTATCCACAGATTTCCAAAAAGACTCTGGAACTTATGGCTCTGCGTACAGTCATAGTAAGAATAGAGCATACTCAAGAATATGCTCTTACCAAAACGACGAGGACGGATGAAGAAGAGATTGCGAGGCTGCTTCTCCAGCTCCGGGATAAACATCGTCTTATCCACATAATATAGATTCTGCTCTATTACCGTAGCAAAATCAGCCACCCCATAAGGTACTTGTTTTACTTGCTGTTCCATCATGATCTATCTTTAAAAACACTATCTGTGTGCAAAGATAGCATAAAAAAACGAAAAAGCCACAGTTTGCGTTTACAAACTGCGGCTTTTATTATTTTTTTTCCGAAACACTCGATTTTACATGATTACAAACTAAAGATGACTTATCTACGAAGATATCAACATGATAGGTCTTCTTTCCATCCTCGCAAAGACTCAACGGAGCCCAGATAGCCAGAGCGAAATCGTTCTTGTAGTTGATGGAGTTGGCGATGCGGGCAGGCTCCTTGCCTTCTGCAGCACGCTGCTTGTCCCATGCCAACTCGATATCGTGAGGAACTGCCTGCTTGCCGAAATCGGTCAAACCGCTCTCTGTTCTATCCATAACCACCTTGCCCTGCTTCATATCGAAATAAATCAGGGTGCGCTCACGCTTGTTGTTTGAAATCACAATACCTGCAATGCCGTTGGCATCTGGTGTTACATCAGCCTCAATCTCGAAGGATGCTGAACGATGTAAGTGAAATCGCCAGTGAAGCCGAAATTAACACTCTGGTCATACATGGTTGTATTTGAGCAATAATCGATATGGTAGAACCACTCATTCACGCCGAGGCGGAAGGTGGATGTACTGAATTTCTAGCTGAGCTCGGTGGTGAAAAGAGCCTCATCAATCTTACCGGTAGTGATGGCAGTCTCGGCAATTTTGAGCAATCCCTGATGGCTCAAACTTGCATCACCACGCCAGATGGTATTGACAGAATGAGGATTGGTTGCGTAAGTAACAGGCAAACCATTCTCCAAAACGTTGACATCGGCAGAAGGCAAGCCTATCTGAATCTCACGAGGACCATTCGCACTGGCTGCATTAAGCATCACATTACGATTACCCTCTTCCTTAGCACTTGAATTATCATCCTGTGCAAAAGCTGCTGTAACATTTACCAATGAAAGTGCAAGCATCATAGCTGCGCTCTTTCCATTTAATAAGTTGTTCATACTTTGAAATGTCTAATCTGTTAACACTATTTTTTATTTTATTTCTGTGCAAAAATACATAAAAATCTGAACAGGAGCTTAAAAAATCATTTCATCGAATAAAAAATTCCGTACATTGTAACATAATTGCTAGTACATGAACGGAATTTCACACTTTTCTGCTACTTCTTTACCATTTCTCTATATAAAACTAACAGACTATCAGACACCTACGCTGTGCTAGGATACGAACAATATTGAAAATACGCAAATTTATAAGTCCATGACGCACCCTCTATGTTTTATTTATAACAAGGGTGTCATATATATTGGCACCAATAAGGTCTGTCCATCTTTTTTTAAATCTTTCGTATATAACAGGTATCTTTTTTCGATTCTATCAGAGAACTTCAGGCAAAACTCATCTAGCGACTTGTGACTGTTATATCCTGACGATTTCACTTCTATCGGATAAATCTTCTTGCCACGAGATAGCAAGAAATCTATCTCATAGTTCTTGTGACTCGTTGCATGGGGAAATGTGTAATAGAAAAGTTTGTTTCCTGATGCGGTAAGCATTTGGGCAACGAGATTCTCATAGGCATACCCCATATCGCTACTCAGTTTATCGCTCAACAACTTTTCGTAAATGGTGTTCTCTGTGTAGTCTTTATCCCAAAAAGCAAGTGTGACGAATAGCCCTGTGTCTCCAACAAACATTTTATAGTAGTCTTCGTCACTATGTAATGAAAAACCGACGTTGGGATCATTTGCGTGATAGGCGAAATTGACCACCATGCTGTCTTTCATGTCTGCCAAGACTCCCATGAGGTTCTTTCTGCCTGCATCATCCAATACGCTTGCTACCTGATATCTGGCTGAATTTTTGTTTAATTCGGAAGGAATACTCTCGAATAACTTGGCAGCTCTTCCTGTTTTGTCAATTTTTCTAAAGTCGTCAAGATAAAGCTCTATGATTTCTCGCTTTACGGCATCTGTTTTGCTCAGATTGTTGGTATCTAAGTACTCGTTTACGGCTTGTGGCATTCCACCTACAAGCATATATAGACGAAGGTTGCGCATGGCTTCTCGATGCGCTGCTCCCAATGGAACTTTTGTATCGAAAAACTGCTTGAGAAGAGGAAATGTAGCAGTATCGCCCATTGCCCATCGAAATTCCTCGTAATCCATCGGATAGAGATCCAAACGTGTCTCTTCGCTTGGAATCAAAATGTTTTCTACATTCTTTTTGATGCTGATAAGAGAGCCTGTCTCTATGTAGTCGTATCTTCCGTCTGCTACCAGGTATTTGATGGCTTGCCGGGCTTGTGGGCACATTTGTACTTCATCGAAAATGATGGCTGATTTGCGTGGCTCCAAGATTACTTGGTAGATTGATTGGAGGCGTAAAAATATGTAGTTCAAGTCCATGAGGTTGTCAAACAACTGTTTCACTTCCTTAGATGCCTGTGCGAAATCTATAAGGATATAGCTTTTGTATTCTTTTTCTGCGAAAGCTCTAGCTACCGTTGACTTTCCTACACGGCGTGCTCCTTTGAGCAAGAGGGCTGTGCTACCATTTCTCTCTCGCTTCCATTCGAGCATTTTGTCGTATACTTTTCTTTTAAATATTCTTATTTTCATAACTTGCTGATTTTGAACGCAAAGTTACAAATAAGTTCCAAATCCCCCAAATGTTTTTTGTTAAAATGTTCCAAATCCCCCAAATGTTTTTGCTTAAAATGTTCCAAATCCCCCAAATGTTTTATGTAGCAGTGTAAAAGAGGCTTACTTGATAAAGGCAGGACGTAGCTGAAAATGCATCGGGACGTAGCTTACGCTGCATCGCGACACGTCGGTTGTTACGTCGGGACGTATCAGATGCCGCATCGGGACATAATTTTAACTGTTTCGTCCAAGACATTACGGAAAAGTTAAGAAATTCACCATGCATTGAACCGAATACTACAAAAAAGCAATGGAAATCACTAAGTATCGAACCGAAAATAAGTGTTTTTGCTCAATGCTTCCTGTCTTTTTGCCTCTAAAACACCTGAATATCGCCATTTTATGGCAATTATATGGCAGATAAGGTCCAAATACAGAGAATTGCCATAGCCTTAATATACTTATAATCTGACAGTTAGTTGTAAGATATGGCAATATGGCAATTCTTGCAAGAAAAAAAATCACTACAGACTATTAAGAGCGTGTCATGATGTACTTGAGTTAATGAGGTCAAGTGCTTGAATCAGCTTACGAAAGTGGCTGAGTGAGCTTACTAAAGTAACTGAGTTAGCATATTCAATCGGCTTTGTAAGCTATCGGAGACGACTCAACAAGCTATCGATGACGACTCCATTAGCTATCGATAACGACTCCATTAGCTATCGATGACGACTCCATTAGCTATCGGAGACGGCTCCATTAGCTATCGGAGACGGCTCCGGAAGCAGACACAGATAGCTAATTGGTAATTTCCAAGTCATTTGCTACAATTTTCCGAAATAAGTGGCAAACTTAGACAAATGGACTAGCAGAAACAATGTGGATGGCATCAAGCACATACTTATCAGAGAAGTCCTTATGATATAAGATAAGTATAGTAATCGAAGATTGGGCCAAATCCGTAATATAACACTATCATCAAACGGAATAGTACTTTATCCTTTATTGGAGTACTACTTTTTCCAGCTTATGATGAAGTAAACTTCATTTGTTAAGAAGAGTTTCTCATCAGTTACAATATCAAAAAGAATTAGGTAAGAAACGGCATGAGAAGCAGGTTGCACAATCTATTTTATATTATTTTTTATGTTTTGGCTTGATTTTTCTTATATATTTTTTTTCTTTTCGAAAGTTTTTATTAATTTTGCAGCGCAATGTGTTGGGGAACGAGACTACTCGGTATCCATTGACTTGCAAAGTAACGGATTGTTTAATTTAAAACGTAAAATAAGAAACAGACAGTAAACAAGAATGAAACGCTAAGGAAATGGTGAATTAAAGAATTCCCTTTTTCAACAGAGAATAAGAATCGAGGCGCAAGCCTCACATACTTTAATCTGGCGTTTCCGTTCTAAGACTTTTAATGATATTGAGCTTTTAGCTCTTGTTCTCTAATCCTGAATACCGCCAATCATTCAACGTACGGGAACAAGCAGTAGGAAGGTTCACGCTTATAAGGCGTGGACTGTTCCGTGCTTGTTGTACGTGTAGGTCACTTGGCGGTAACCTAGGATTAGACAAGCAGAGGAACGGTTACACGCCTTTTTTATATCTATACATTTGGCATGAATAAGAAAAACTTTTTAAGTATTGTACTCCTGAGTTCTTGCCTAGGAATAAATGCACAATCTGCATGGTTTGGAGGTGTTTATACAAATAGCAATTCTGGTGTTTCTTCCGCCGTTATGGCTTTAGGAAGTTATTTTATCAATGAGGGAATCAATTCTCTCACAGATTCAGACTCACCATTATTTACTTATGACCCTTACAGCATTCATTATATGAAACTCACGGATAATGGAGAACAAATAGATTTTAAGGAATCAAATCCATATGGTTTCAAAGCGTATGACTTGTTTAACAATATTGAAGCTGGAGTAAAAGTAGGCTGGCAAGGCAAAGAGTCCATTATAGGTTTGTATGGATACGTTGGCTATGGACAGAACCAATACAAGTTGCGCTTCCTTGGCGAAAGAGACTATTCCAAACATAAATTTCAAAATCTACGAACAGGAGTTGGTATGCGCTTATCACCTCTCAGATTTTTAATGGAAGAATACGACTGGTGCCCTATCATCGAAGTTGGAACCACATACGTTTACAACTTCAGCTATAAAGGTCCTAATGGAAACGACAAAGATCAAATTAACAATGGCATGAAAACGTCTTATTCGATAGGTGCCCAATTTAGTGATGGCAGTACTCTTGTTGTTGGGTTCGACATGGCACATTACAATATGTTCAATAAGAACTATTCCCCAGATGGCGGATATTGGTTTCCATATGCCAACTTCAAGAATAAGGACATGAACTTTTACCTCCGTTTAAATGTTAGATTAACAGACGATGATTAAAACGCAGAATGTATGAAGAAGATTTATATGATTATGACATTGTTTGCCATTATGATGGCAACTATGTTTTCAGCATGTTCAAAGGACGATGTAGTATTCTCACCAGAAGTGCCATATAACATTGAGTTATCAAATTCGGAATATTGCAATGGAGATTCGCTATATGGCAAGATTGTAATAAAAACGACAGAAATGGTTTCAGGCACTCAAATCAAGAAAATTGATTGCCGTCTTGGCAACATTGTCATTGGTACAACAACAAATAAAACAGAATGTCCATTCGGCATACGTTTAAAAGACAAGCCGTTAGGCTATCACATATTTAGTGTTATCATCAAATGTGAGTCACCTGATTGTGATGAAACATATTGGCGTCACGACTACAAAAATTTAGTAAAAATCGTATCTTCTAAGGATACTAATAAAGAGAATTGATTATGAGAAAAAACTATCTATTTTTTGTGCTATTCTCTGTTCTTACAATCAGTTGTTTTGCAGCTAAAGAACAGAAGATGAAGAAAGAGTCTAAACCTGCAGTTTATGCTATTCAGCCAGACTCAAACACATATACTATTTTAGGTAAAACAATGACAGACATCTTGTTTTCTCCTAGTAAAGTCACATGTTATGCCGTTAAAGGCAAGGCACAAGTTGACAAGACTGACTTTGAGTTGGAACCACACTATGTAAGAGATTCTTTGATTGCCAAATTGACTCCAAGCCAAGTAGCTTTGTTCCAATTCTTGGTATTGTCAGACAAATCAAACTATTCACAAGATTCCATAAAAGTACGTAGTCCATACGTACCACATCTTGAATTGTGCTTTGAAAAGAAAAAACAACAAGTACATGTTCTCATCTCACAGTCAGATTTCTCTTGGACAATTTGTTATGATGACAAGAAACAAGGAAACTGGAACTATGCAGAAAAGCGACTTGTAAGACGTTTTTGCAATATGATAAGTAATCGTAGTATAAAATAAGGAGAATTATATGAAACATATAAAAAAACTTTTTCTTTTTGTTTTTCTATGCTCAGTATCAGTTCAGATGCTAGCACAAGAAACGATAAAGATATATCCAATTGTTTTTTGCAACACCATAGATGAGAATATTGGTGTTAGTTGCGCAAATGACCAAAAGCGTTTTGCACAACAACTTGGCATCATAGAAACAGCACTCGGTCAAGGATGTGAAGTAGACCAAATGAACTATTACACAGGTAATGAGTGCAACAAGCCTAATTTGGAAAGAGCTATATCAGACTTGCATTGTACATCAAATGATGTTATTTTCTTTTATTATTCGGGACATGGTATTCATGCAAAGGCAGATACTAGCGATGATTGGCTTCCACAAATGTGCTTGACCTACCAGTCATACGATCAAGATAAATTTGTACCAGTCAAATGGGTACGAGAACGCTTGACTTCTAAAGGAGCCCGCCTCGTTATTATCCTCACAGACTGCTGTAACAATGATCAAGATTGGGTTTCAGCAAAGGGACTGATAGACAAGATAGAAGATAATGCTACTATAGATAACATCAATATTTCTAATCTCCGTAAGTTGTTTTTTGAGAGTAGAGGAACAGTTATTGCAACAAGCAGCAAAAGAGGGCAAACATCTCTAGGTCCTAAAAATGGCGGAGTTTTCTCAGTTGCTTTTTGGGATGAAATGTATAGAATAGAGCAAGGGAGCGGAACACCAAATTGGGAGGCACTGATGAATGCAACTGTAAAACGTACCCAAGAAGTGGCGCACCGATACAATGCCCAACAAGACCCTGTTTTCAAAGTGAACATTAATGGAAACAACTCACCTAATCCAAATCCAAACCCCAACCCAAATCCTGTAGTTATCTCAGTAAATGACAAAGATTTGGGAGAGGCATTTAGAAATTTTGTCTGTTCATCAAGATCTCAACGCCTCAGCATGATAGAGGGTATGAAGAGTAGATTGTTCACAAGTGATGCAAAAGTAGAATTGGTAGGTATGAACCTAACAACAACTGTTGGCTATAGAACAATTGGAGCATATCTTAACGATTTATCTCTCAACAAGAATGTTAAAGGTATCAACATTGTTAGTACAAACAAAAACAATGGGAAGTACAATTATATTGTAATCAGTGAAATAAGATAAGAAGGTTATGAAAAGAATTATATTAGCTTTTATCTTGTGTTCTTTGACTTTCATGGTTCAAGCACAAGAAATCACAGAGAGCGAAAAGGCTACTCTAGAACAACGAGTTAAAGAACAAATAGACGACTTCATATCATACTTACCAGAAATTGCTGGTAAAAGTGGCAAACCATATCAAGAGAAAGTTCTTGCCCAAAAATACATAAAAGCGGCATTAGAGTTATTCATTGGCAAGGGAGAACAATATCCGTACATTGACCAAAATGGCAACAAGAGACTTCATGAAGCTGTCAAAATGCAAACAACTTCTCGCGGAGTTCCTAATCGACCAAAGCTCATGAAGCGATACTTACCAAGCCTTATGAACTTACCTTACCAAAAAGTCGAAGTTGACAAATGTTCTGCAGTAAGAATAAACAAGCATCTGTATAAAATCAGTGAAGGAAGGTATGCTGCCACAGCAGTATATTTACAGGCTTTTCGCGCATGGAGAGATGGAAGACTGATCATCGATGACAAAGATGCCAAGCAAGTAACTGTCTATGTAGATAAGAAAGTCATAGAAACTGCAAATGGTTCAAAAAATCTTTGGGAAATACAATTAGGAGACATCCGTATTACTTCAGATTGGGGAGAATAGCTTATGAGAACTATAATGTATAGCCTGATTCTACTCCTATTTTCACTTGAATTAGAGGCTCAAACTGTGGTCTTTGCAAATAGCAAAGACCACAGAGACTTACTTTTTGCTCAAAGTGTTAAGTCGTGCGATGAGTTTATGTGCCGATTTAATGGAAAGGAGTTCTTTCCAGGAATTACTTCCAAGGTAAAAGATTACAAGCAAAAGAATTTCTTGATGCTTTTTGATAGTCAGTTAGCCACTCATGTAAAAAGAGAGGATTTTCTGAAAAGCGTCTATGACTTCTACGATTCCGTTATGGTTAATCACATAAACCTAGAATATGAAAGCCAAAAATGGTACGCTGAAGAAAACGTTTCTTTTTTCTATAAAGGTAAAAACATAAATCTCGGTATCGTGATGCAACCTGAGAAAAACGACAAGAACAAATATGGTTGGACTATCGTTGGAGTAAATGGACTAGAAAAGCTAGGATATAGAGATTCATCAAGACACTTAACCATCAGTCCAGAGCAACATGAGGCAGACTTTATGGAGATGGAAAGTTGTTTCAAGTTAGAATCAAATTGTTTCTCAGAACTTAGAAACAGCAATTTACCATTAGATGCATTAAGCTATTTCTTTGCTCTTGTAGAAACCAAGACGTTAGTTTTTGATAAACGAGTAAATACCACATTCCATTTCTTTGATGTGCCTGGTTATGTATTTAGCGTAAGATTCCATAATCGCAAAAAAGCGAATAACGGTTGGCTCATATCCAAATTTACTAAAATAGAAGAGAATAGTAAACAAAGTTTAACGAACAAACTATTAGGAAAATGAAAAAAGTATTATTATCAATAGTTGCTTTGAGCATGATGACCATAGGTGCTGTTGCTCAATCAAATGTACATTTCAAAAATCATCATTTGATATTTAATGGAGATTTAGCTTTTGGAAGTCCATACACTGCTGCTGTTAGTAGTATTGTTACCGGATTGGCAAACTATTACTTGCTAAATGATGCATTCTTTGAAAACTCCTTTGCATACAGTACTTATTCCGTAAATAAGGATGGAGTTAAGGCAAAGACTATGAATCCAATGGGATTAACAGCAAAAGAACTGTTTAATAATGTACAAACAGGACTTAAAGTTGGTTATCAGACCTATAGTCCAGAGTTTGTAAACGCAGGAATCTATGCTTCTGCTCATTACAAGCTAGATCAATTTCAAGTAGGAATAGATGATGATCACATGACTAATCATCGAGCTCAAAGAGTTCTTGTTGGCGCAACTGTTTTACTGTCTTTAGGTAGCATGGGACAAGCATCACGTGTTATCGTAGAAGCAGGTTGCCGATATAGCCTAGGACTAGCATATAAATCACCATTAGGAACGGACAAGAAACAATTGAACGATGGTCTTGTTAGCCATTTTGCTATCAAGCTAGCAAGCCGAGGCATGATGCAAAATGTAGGTGTATATGCAGACATCAACCATTTCTATCTTTGGAAGGATTTTCGTCCTAATCAAAAGTTGAATAATATGACTTTTGGTTTGACATGGACTATCACACCACAACAAGTAGACGAACGTTAAATATTATTGATATGAGATATAGAATTGTATTAAGTATATTGCTTTTTCTGCTATACACGACAGCAGGAAAAGCCACAAGTAATTCTCCTGAAATCGTAAAGGCAACCAATATGGTGACCAATCTTTACAACGGACTAAAGACTATTTCTATAGAAAGACAAGGTAGCAAAGTCTCTCAAATAAAAATGGACTTACAAGAGAACTTTTTTGCAGAGAAAGGACAAAATGCTCCAAATGAATTTAAGTATTTAGGTCGCCAGAATGATTTCAATGTTGATGTATCTGTTCGACGATATATCCTGGAGTTTAACGAAATGTTCTTGGACGACCAATACAGAGACTATTCTTTTTATTTTGAAGTTCAAAAAGGCAATAGTTTTCTCTTGACAGGTCCCCAATTCAAGAAAGGAGAAGCACCTGCTAGTTTTGCTCAAATTGTCGTTAGAAAAAGCTATCGAAAAGGCAACAAAGTTTTACGTGTATTCACCGACACCCTACAATTGGATCTAGAACGAATGCGCATCTGTGATTGGGCAAATGAAGTTAGTACCAATCATATTGGAGTACATGGAAGTTCTTTGGTTACAGTTGAACAATTACGATTAGATGCAGCTTTGGCCTATGAAAAGAGACAATATACAGAAGCATATCGTATCTATAACCAAATCGTCAATCAATATCCAAAAGAAGGGGACCCATATTATAGAATGGCTATTATGCTTTATAAAAAACTTGCAGGCTTCGACTTATCTAAAAAGAAACGTCAAAAGTTAATTTTACAATATTTGGACAAAGCAAAAGAATGCGGTAATTACAAAACAAAAGAATGTGCCGACAATATGCACTATTGGATAACCTGCTAACAATATCAAGATATATGGCTAGATTATTTCTTATAATAATACTGGTAGTCTGTGGGAACTTATCTTCCTTTTCACAGAACGACCAAGCTATTGAAATTACATGGCTCAACGTCCCATCTGAGACACAAGACCACTTGTTGACTCTCAAATGGGGCATCAAAGCCAAGTCACAAATCACTAATGTTATTATTTCCGTCAATGATGTAACCTTAAAAGGCATTAATGCAATCTCAAATGATGGATACGACATGGTGAAGTCGCAAACTGTTAACCTCAAAGAGGGAAACAACAAAATAGGAATCGAAGTTTCAACAAAAAACTGTCAAAAAGAAGCTTGCAAAACTATTATCTGCAAAACTTCAGACAACGAAGAAGATGAAGACAACGAAGATTTCAATGTAGATGTTGACGTGGTAGTAAGACAAGCTTATGATAAAGACTCTGTCGCTCAATACATTCTCGGAAAAATGTACATGGATGGCAGAAACAATATGAGAAAAGATGCTTTTGAAGGTTCTTTGTGGTTCAAGAAGTCAGCAGAAGCCGGTTTTCCTCCTTCCATGTACGAATATGCCATTTCTTTACTTGATGGTAGAGGTATCATCAAGAGTGTGCCTTTAGGTTTGGAGTATATGAAGATTGCAGGTGATAATGAGTTTGCTCCAGCCTTGTTTATAATGGGGATATTCTACGAAAAAGGCAATTTTGTGGAGAAGAATGTAGAAAAAGCCAAACAACTATATCGCAAATGCCCTTTACCAGAGGCAAAACGTAGATTAGAAGCATTAGAAAAGAATTGATATGAAGAAAAATAGATTATTCAACATAATTTTCTTGGCATTTGCCACATTAACAGGGAATGCACAAGAAACAGAATTTTACACAGGCTGTTTACCCGAGACAAATACAGACCGATTGCCAAAGCAAGCAACATTGATGACACGTGATTTCAGTTCATTGCCATCTAGTTATTCACTGAGACAATATTGTCCAACTCCACAATCACAAGGGCAATATGGAACTTGTACAAGTTGGGCCACAACCTATGCGTTCCGTACTATTTTAGATGCAGTAAGAAACAATTGGAATCGTGAAGAAATGATAACGGGTAATGCTTATGCTCCATTGTTCATCTATTCACAAATCAAAGATAAAGATGATATACAATGTCGTAAAGGCTCACAAATTAGTGAAGCCTTACTGAGACTGCAGAATGTGGGGGCTGTAAAAAAAGAGCAATTTGATGTGATGTGTGCAGACTATATACCTGACAATATTATGAGTTTAGCATCTGCAAATAAAATCGGCGGATTCACAACATTGGTTGTGTATGGACAAACGCTTATGGATCCTGTAAAAGTTTCGGTTATCAAAAAAGCTATATCACAAAAGCAGCCCGTAGTCATCGCTATGCATATATCACCATCATTTAATACAGCCAAAGATGTTTGGGATGGGAACACTTGGGGAAGAGATGGCTATCACGCCATGTGTGTAGTTGGTTTTGATGACAACAAGTATGGAGGCGCTTTTTTGATTATGAATAGTTGGGGAAGCAAATGGGGGAATAATGGCTTTATATGGGTTCGATATGCGGATTTTTGTAGAACCGTAGACCAAGCATATACAGGTTTTCTACCCAATTCTCCCTCTCCAATTAATGAAAAAAACACACTTTCTGGTGAACTTGCTATCAAACTATCTACAGGTTCTGAAATGCAAGGAAAGTTGGTGACAAGTGGTGAATATCCTCATTATAGAATGAGTGGATCTTATATATCTGGTACTCGATATCGGTTGATAATCACTAATAATGAACCAGCCTTTGTGTATGTGATAGGAGATGACTTGACCTCAAATACAAGTATAGTCTTTCCTCCTAGAGAAGACATCAGTCCTGCCCTAACCTACAAACATAGCCATCTAGCTATTCCAAATGAACAATGGTACATCGAAATGGATGACACAAAAGGTAAGGATTATATATGCGTCTTATACTCGAAAAAGGAATTGGACATAAAGAGCATCGCACAACAAGTTAAAAGAGGAGATGGCACTTTCTACCAAAGAATTATGTCTGCACTTGGTCAAAACATTGTTTCAAAATCGGACTTAGAATTGAAAGATGATCAAATTAAATTTACGGCTTCTACGAAGAACTCCATTGTTCCTATCATAGCAGAAATCAATCATTAATAGATATTGGTTGTGAGCCATATTCTGACTTTTGTTCTAACCCTGTGTTTCTAACGATTATAGAAACCAAATGCAGATGTTGCGACAACCAGATAGCTTCGTTGGCTATCGTAAGTACTTTCATTGGCTAACGCAAGTACTTGCGATGACCAACGAAGCCTGTTTCAATGAGCAAAGAAACGACTCATAGAAAAAACAGCGTTAAAAAAACATTGCATCAAGATACAAGAATTCGTCCAACATAAGCAATAGAGGATAAACGAAAAGCATGGGGGCTTCTGCAATGATTCAAAACATTTTTTTCACCAAAATGGCACATATATCAAATATTTCCATTATCTTTGCAAAAAGAATAAGAAAGAAAGGAATCATTCATCATGGAACAATCTAAAAGAGTACCATACGGAATATCTAATTTCGTCGATATTATCGAGCGAAACCAGTATTATGTCGATAAGACTATGTATCTGCCTTTGCTGGAAAAAGAGGCAGACGCTCTCTTCTTTATACGTCCTCGAAGATTCGGCAAGAGCTTGCTGATAAGCATGATGCGTGCTTATTACGACATCAGCATGACAGAAAGGTTCCAAGAATTTTTTGGCAACCTTTGGATTGGCTCCCATCCTACCCCACAGCAGGGCAAGTACCAAGTACTATACCTTGACTTCTCGAAGATAGGAGGCGGCATCAAGCTATTGGAAGACCGATTCAATGACTATTGCGGTCAGTGCGTGGATTTCTTTGTAGATACCCTTTACAAGGACTACTATACCCCAGAGGCTATCGCCAAGATAAAAGGCATCAACTATGCTTCGGGCAAATTGAACGCCCTCGCAATGGAGGCTCAGAAGAATGGTTATCAACTATTCCTCATCGTGGACGAATACGACAACTTCACCAACGTGGTGCTCAACGAGCACGGGGAGGATATGTATTGGGCATTGACTCATGCCAGTAGCTTTTATCGTGAGATTTTCAAGGTATTCAAGGGCATGTTTGCCCGTATCTTCATGACCGGTGTAAGCCCTGTAACGCTCGATGACTTGACCAGTGGTTTCAACATCGGCTGGCATATCTCCACCAAGGCGCCTTTCAACCAGATGCTTGGTTTCTCCACAGAAGATGTGAGAGACCTGTTCACTTACAACAAGAATCCAGGCGACTTACCAGCCGATACAGATGTAGAAGCTATTATCGAGGACATGAAACCTTGGTACGACAACTATTGTTTTTCAGAGGAGGCATTGAGAACCCAAAGCAAGGTATTCAACTGCGACATGGTACTATACTATCTCCGCAACTATATGGAGACTGGGGAAGCTCCACGCCAGATGATTGACCCTAACACCAAGACCGACTACAACAAGATGAAGAAGCTCCTCCAGCTCGACAAGTTGGACGGAGACCGAAAGGGTGTCATCATGACCATTGCGGAAAAAGGAGAAATTGTAGGAAACATCGAGGAATCATTCCCGGCAAAGGCATTGACAAATCCTGAAATATTCATCAGTTTGTTGTTCTACTATGGCATGTTGACCATCAAGGATACTTTTGGAGACCAACTGATTTTGGGCATTCCTAATAATAATGTACGCAAACAATGTTATAATTATCTGTTGGAGTAGTATCAAGAGGAGAAATACATCAATACCTCCAACCTCAAGACCAGAATAAACATATAGAGAATGAATTCATGCCAAACTACGCATTATATTGCCAGTTTGCATAACAATGACTGAGCGAAAGATCATACATATCGACATGGATGCCTTCTTTGCTGCGGTAGAGCAAAGAGACAATCCGGAACTTCGGGGCAAACCGGTAGCGGTTGGCTTCGACGGACCTCGTGGTGTGGTTTCTACAGCCAGCTATGAGGCAAGGAAGTATGGCGTTCATTCGGCGCAATCCATCGCTCAAGCCAAGCAGCGCTGCCCTAACCTCATCATCGTGCCCTGCAGGCATGATTATTATGCTAAAATATCCCATCAGATACATCAGATATTCCAGGAATATACCGACCTCATAGAACCCATCTCCATAGATGAAGCCTTTCTTGATGTAACGCAGAATAAGAAAGGGATAGAACTGGCGGTGGATATTGCCAAAGAAATCAAAACCCGTATCAAGGAGGCAACCGGACTCACCGCCTCGGCTGGCATCAGCTACTGCAAGTTTCTCGCCAAAGTGGCTTCGGATTACCGCAAGCCCGACGGCATCTGCACCATTCATCCCGACAAGGCGTACGATTTCATCGCCCAGCTGCCAATAGAGGATTTCTGGGGTGTGGGCAAGAAAACACTGCAAAAGATGCATTTCATGGGTATCTTCAACGGAGCAGACCTGAGGAAAGTATCCGAAGAACATCTGGTAGAAGTGTTCGGAAAAGCCGGACACATCTTCTATGATTTCGCAAGGGGGATAGATGAACGACCTGTCATCACCTACCGGGAACGGAAATCGGTAGGCTGCGAACAGACTTTCTTGGAAGATATCTATCTAAAAACGGCTGTGATTATCGAACTGTACCATACTGTACTCGAACTGCTGGAGCGCATCGCCAAAAGCGGTTTCGAAGGAAGAACCCTGACGCTGAAGGTGAAGTTTGCCGATTTCACCCAGATAACACGAAGCATCTCGCAAGAAAAGGTTCTGAAAAAGAAGGATGATATTCTGCCTCTTGCCAAACGGCTACTGAAACAGGTAGATTACTCCTCGTCGCATCCCATCCGCCTGCTTGGTCTGTCCGTAAGCAACGCCTCATCAGAAGAAGCCAGGAAGCAAGATAAGGAGAACAGCAGTTTCAAACCCGAATACAAAGAACTGGAACTGGAATTCGAAGATTGGGAATAAGCCCCCTTTAAAAAGCTATAGTATGCCCGCTTAAGAAAAGCAGCTGTCAGACATCCCGTCTATACAGCTGCTTTCTCTCATTACTAGTTATTTTCCAAAACAAAACTTTTTACCTTAAAGAAAACTACTTACCTTAATGAATACTCAATCCTATAACCTTAAAGCATAAAACCTAAAAACCTAAACCTATGAAAATGCAACTACTTTTGCATGAAACAATTTATAAACTTCTAAATTCTGGTGCAAAGATAGTAAGTTTCAGCGAAACTCAGGTATAATTATCGTTCAAAAAGTGATAAAAATGATACAATGTACCTTTTATGCTAGGAAATGAACGATTTTTATCCATATATTCACAGATTTTACACTTCAGGTATAGCGTATTTCTCTCTATTTCATCACATTACCTACATCACCAGGTAACATTCCATACTCTTCCTTGAAACATTTTGTGAAGTAAGACGGCGCTGAGAAACCCACTTCATAGGCTACTTCAGAGACACTCATGCTCCGGGTTTCGAGCAAACGCCTAGCTTTGGCAAGGCGAGCCTTACGGAGTAAGTCAACAACAGAAGAGCCTGTCATCGCCTTCACCTTGCGATAGAGCTGCACACGGCTTAAACCAATCTGCTGTCCCATATCCTCAACTCCAAACTCGCTATCAGAAAGATTCTGTTGGATAATGGCTTGAAGCTGCCTGAGGAACTGCTTGTCACGGTCTTCCAGATGAGCCTCAGAAATCTCCTTCTCAGCCTCTTTAGTACCTTGATAAAGATTCTTCAGGAGCTGACGCTGTCGCAAGAGATTCTCGATACGGGCGAGAAGCACCTTGCTGTGGAATGGTTTGGTAATATAGGAATCAGCTCCATGCTCATAACCCTCTGCGCGATGCTCCTCCAGGTTCTTCGCCGTAAGCATAATAACAGGGATATGAGAGGTAGCCGTATTCGTCTTCAGCTGTTCTGTCAACTCCAATCCGTCCATAACAGGCATCATCACATCGCAAATCACCAGGTCAGGCACCTCTTTCAAGGCGACAGCCAGACCCTCTTTACCATCAGCAGCCTCAAGAACAATATACTCATCCTGCAAAAGTGTACGCTCATACTGACGGATATCGGTATTATCATCAATAACCAGAACAGTAGGACGATTGGTATTCTCACTTACCAGCTGCTGAACTTTTCCAAGACTTCTGTCTCCATCGTCAATATATTGCAAAACAGATTCATCTACAACATTCTTACCAGTTGACGCAGAAGCATTTACAGAGTTATCCACAATATCCACATCATTGTGGATAACTTGTGAATCACCCTCCTGCTCACGAGGAATGACAACGATAAAATCAGAGCCCTTTCCCAGTTCACTTTCTACCCTAGCCTCACCATGATGCAACTCTACAAATGATTTCACCAGAGCCAGACCGATACCCGTACCGCTGGCAGCACCCTTGGCCTGGAAGAAGCGTTCAAAGATCTTATCAGCCTCATCCTGCGAGATACCCTTGCCCGTATCTTTCACATCAAGACGGAGATTGGCACCTTCATCTTTCAGCGAAACAAAGATTTCGCCACCAGCAGGCGTATATTTCAAGGCATTGCTCAACAGATTGAACACGATACGGGAAATCTTCTCCTGATCGGCAATCATTTCATGGCTGCCTTTCAAGTCATCAACATCCAGATGCAGTCTGATCTGCTTGCGCTCGGCAGTAAGCTGGAAGTCGCCCACCCACATCGTCAAGGTCTTCACAATGTCGAAGCGATAGAGTTTCAACTCCATCTTGCCATTCTGAATCTTACGGAAATCAAGTATGTTACTTACTAACTGTTGGAGAGCAAGGGCGTTACGCTGCACCATTTTCAAGAGTTCGCGGCTCTTGCCCTTGATGCCGGTATCTTCGAGCAGCATCTCTACCGGGTCGGCTATCAGGGTTAAAGGCGTGCGAAGTTCATGGCTGATATTGGTAAAGAATACCAGACGGGAATGAGTGAGTTCCAAGACCTCCTCATTCAATCGTTTCAATTCTTCATTCTTTTCACCCAATTCTACATTCAGTCGCTTCAGTTCGCCATTTGTCTTAGCCAATGTTTCGTTCAGTTTCATCTTTATCAGATAACCTCTGAAAATTAAAGCCGCAGCTGCAAGGCAAACAAGCAGGAACAGACACAGGCCTATGAGCATGACTTTCTGTGAGTTATAATCAGACAGATACTGATTTACCTGCTTATGCAAAGTCTTCAGATTGTGCGTCTGACGCTCGGTATCTCTAGCCTCCATCAATGTAAGGGCAGCATTTGCCTGGGTTATGATAGAAGTGCTCAGATAATTGTCGCGCTCATAAGGCTGATGCTTCAATATCTTCATGGCAAGCGCTATGACCTCGTCACCCTTGGTAGGATAAAGATAAGAGGCTTCGAAAATACCATCGCGCACAAGTTCCAAACCACCACCTTCGGTAGCCATGCCGTCTACTCCGGTATACTTATAGTTACGCTTTACCCTCATCTGGCGGGCAGCCACATAAGCTCCCCAGGCAAGACAGTCATTATGGGCAAAGACATAATCAAAGTCCTGTGTCTGTTTCAATATGCGTTTCATCGCCTGGATTCCACCCTCTTCTTTCCAGTTTCCTTCCTCCGAGGCTACAACCTGTAACCCAGGATAAGGCTTGATAGCATCCATAAAACCACGATGACGCTCCAAAGCAGGCGAAGAGCCCTCCAAACCGCTGATTTCAACGATGCGGCCCTTTCCCTGAAGCTGCTGGGCGATAAAAGTTCCCATCGATTTACCAATCGTATAGTTATCGCAGCCGATAAATGCCGTATACTTATCAGAATTGGTCTTCCTGTCATAGAGAATCACAGGAATACCTTTATCGTAAGCACGCTCTACCGACTTGGATATAGCACTCAGCTGATTAGGAGATACGATAAGCAGATCTACGCCCTCATCGATAAACTGGTTAACTTGCTTATTCTGCAACACATTATCATCATTGGAAGAAGCCAGTTTCACGATAAGCGAATCGTTGAGATACTCGCCCATCTTCAGTTCATCATTCAGTTTATCGCGCCAGATATCTTCCGAACACTGGGATACGCCAATGACAAACTTCCTAGGCTTCTGAGCACAACCGGTCAGCAACACAATAATCGCTACATATATAATAAGGTGTAATTTTCGTTTCATACAGCTTATACAATTTCTATGTTTATAAAGAAGAGGCATTCAACAAATGCCTAAAAATAAAACTTTACCGCTGCAAATATATAACTTTTTTTTTGTATTTTAGCCTCATTGGTCAATTTTTTGCAAATATTTTGTTCTGAGAACACCAAGAAAAATATAGGAAAATCTTTCATATTTATCTTTTCCATACCAGTTACCAACAGGAAAAACATCTGATAACCAACGGAATAACATAGTTATCAACACATATGTGGATAACTTTTCTATGAGAAGTGAATAAGTGTGGAAAAGTTTAGAGCATAAAAAAGACATCAACTAAAAAGTTGATGTCTCTCATCTTGTAGCGGGAGGGGGCCACGATCCCTCGACCTCCGGATTATGAATCCGACGCTCTAACCAGCTGAGCTATCCCGCCATCCAAGCAATTGATTTCTCATTTGCGGGTGCAAAGGTAATACATTTATTTGAATTGAACAAATTTTTCGGCAGAAATTTTCAAAAAAAGTTTCATTTTCTCATTTTTCTCACATTCCAGCCCCACTTTCACCTAATTATATATATAAAAAAAACGAAAAATAAAGGTTTTCTTATTTTTTTATATTACCTTTGCACGCTGAATAACAGACCTGCTATTATTTTAAATAAAGAAAAGGTCTGAAACAACAGAATATTGAAATGCTTAGAATTAAGAAATTAGACATATTTATTGCCAAGCAGTTTGGTCTCCTTTTCATGGGAACTTTCTTCATCTGCCAGTTTGTGCTGATGATGCAGTTCTTATGGAGATATATTGATGAACTCATCGGTAAGGGACTCACGATGGACGTGATGGCTCAATTTTTCTGGTACATGGGTCTGATGCTCGTACCACAGGCCCTGCCTTTGGCTATTCTCCTGTCTTCACTCATGACGTTCGGTAATCTCGGCGAGAGTTCGGAACTTACAGCCATCAAAGCTGCCGGCATTTCACTGATGCAAGCTTTCCGCTCACTCATCGTCATCACCATCATCATCATGTTTGGCTCATTCTATTTCCAGAACAATGTGGGACCTAAGTCGAACATGAAACTGGCACAACTTCTGATTTCCATGAAACAGAAAAGCCCGGAACTGGAAATTCCGGAAGGAATCTTCTATGATGGTATTCCAAACTGCAACCTTTATGTGCAGAAGAAGGATTTGAAAACCGGAAAACTTTACGGCATCATGATTTACCGCATGACCGACAGCTATGAAGATGCCGCCATCATATTGGCAGATTCTGGCATGCTCCAGAGTACAGCAGAAAAGAAGCATCTGGTTCTGAGCCTCTACAGTGGAGAATGGTTTGAGAACATGCAAAGCAGTGCACTTGCCAATACTGCTGCCGTACCATACAGACGAGAGACTTTCGTTTCCAAAAAAATCATTCTCGACTTTGATGGAGACTTCAGTATGACCGATGCTGCTTCGCTTTCAGGAAATGCAAAGGGTAAAAGTCTGGAAAAAATCAACCACGACATCGATTCGCTCAACCAATTATATGATTCTATCGGAAGAATCTACCTGAACGAAGCCAACGTGAGATTCTATGGAGGTGCACAGCGCATCAACAAGAAGGACTCTCTCAAAGAAATCAAGAAGGGCGAAAAACTCATTTTCGACACCTTATATAATAAGTTGCCACAGGACAAGAAACTCATGGCGGTAAACCAGGCACAGTCTACCGTACAACAGGAGCTTTCTGACCTTGATTTCAAATCGATGTCAACGAGCGATGCAGACTACATGATAAGACAGCACAAGATTGAGGCTATCAACAAGTTCACTCTAGCCCTTTCGTGTCTCATATTCTTCTTTATCGGAGCGCCATTAGGAGCCATCATCCGAAAAGGAGGACTGGGTTTCCCTGTCGTCATCTCCGTACTTGTATTCATCGTCTTCTTCATCCTCGACAATACAGGATACAGAATGTCTAGAAGTGGCATGTGGGCCATTTGGTTCGGTAAAGGTCTTGCACCGGCAGTATTGACGCCTTTGGCTATCTTCGTAACCTACAAGGCAACCAATGACTCTTCCGTATTCAATATGGATGTTTACAAAGAGTTCTTCATGAAACTGCTCGGTTTACGACAGAAACGCCATTACTTCGGCAAGGAAGTCATCATCACCGACCCGGATTATCAGACGGATGCAGAGAAACTGGAAAGAATCAACCAAGACATCACCTTATATAATAAGGAACACAAACTGGTTCATCTTCCAAACGTCATCAATGTATTCTTCAAATACGAGCCTGATCATGAGATAGAAAGAATCAATGCAGAATTGGAAGAGGTAATAGAAGATTTGACCAACACCGCCAACAAGTATATCCTGCACGATATGAACCAATATCCGGTTCTTTCTGTCAAGGCACATACACGCCCATTCGAGCGGAAATGGCTCAACATCATTGCAGCCATCATTTTCCCTGTGGGCACACTGCTATATTTGAGAATGTGGCGATTCCGACTGCGCTTGTTCCGTGACCTCAAGGTCATCAGTCAGACCAATACGGACATCATCCAACGGATTAAAGAACAGAAAAAGTAAAATGTAACTATATAATAAGGTATCAAACATGTCAGAAATCAAATTAAATAGCATCGAAGATGCAGTAAAAGACTTCAAGGAAGGAAAGTTCGTCATTGTTGTAGATGACGAAGACCGCGAAAACGAAGGCGACCTCATCATTGCCGCAGAGAAGATAGACGCAGAAAAAGTAAACTTCATGCTGAAACACGCAAGAGGTGTACTCTGTGCCCCTATCACCCTGAGCCGCTGCGATGAGCTCGACTTGCCTCATCAGGTTTCAGAGAACACCTCAGTATTGGGTACACCATTCACCATAACCGTAGATAAACTGGAAGGCTGCTCTACCGGTGTTTCTGCACACGACCGTGCCGAAACCATCAAAGCACTTGCCGACCCGAACTCTACTCCACAGACTTTCGGCAGACCGGGTCACATCAATCCGCTCTACGCACAAGATAACGGAGTATTAAGAAGAAGCGGACACACAGAAGCAGCCATCGATCTTTGTAAAATGGCAGGCCTCTATCCAGCAGGCGCACTTATGGAAATCATGAATGAAGACGGCACCATGGCACGCCTGCCTGAACTGATGAAGATGGCAAAAGAATGGAACCTCAAGGTTATTTCTATTAAAGACATGATAGAATACCGACTCAAGAAAGAATCACTCATCGAAGTGGGCGAAGAGGTTGACATGCCTACAGAATACGGCCACTTCCGCCTCATTCCGTTCCGCCAGTCTAGCAATGGTCTGGAACACATGGCACTCATCAAGGGAGAATGGAAAGAAGACGAGCCTATCCTGGTCCGTGTTCACTCTTCTTGCGCTACTGGCGACATTCTGGGCAGCAAGCGTTGTGACTGCGGTCAGCAGCTCCACAAGGCCATGCAGATGATAGACGAGGCAGGAAAGGGAGTTGTTGTCTACATGCAGCAGGAAGGACGCGGCATCGGTCTGATGAACAAGATTGCAGCCTACAAGCTTCAGGAAGAAGGCTACGATACCGTTGACGCCAATACTCATCTCGGTTTCAAGCCAGACGAGCGCGACTATGGTTGCGGTGCACAGATGCTCCGTCATCTCGGTGTACACAAAATGCGTCTGCTCACCAATAATCCGGTAAAGCGCGTAGGTCTCGAAGCATACGGTTTGGAAATCGTAGAAAATGTACCTATCGAAGTTGTACCAAACAAGTACAATGAGCGTTATCTCAAGACCAAGAGAGACCGCATGGGGCATACTTTGCACCTCGGATAATAAAATTATGTTATTATTTCAATACAAAATATGAAATAATGCTCAATTTTCTTCCGAAAAAGAAATAATTTGCTTACTTTTGCACACGATAAACAAATATAAGAATAAAATTATGGCACAATTATCTGATCGTTTAAACAGATTGGCACCTTCAGCAACGCTGGCGATGTCACAGAAGAGTAGTGAAATGAAAGCTCAAGGTATTGATGTAATCAACATGAGCGTAGGTGAACCAGACTTCAACACTCCTGACAATATTAAACAGGCAGCAAAGAAGGCTATTGACGAGAACTATTCCCGTTATTCACCAGTACCAGGTTATCCTGACTTGCGAAAAGCAATTGTAGCCAAATTAAAGAACGAGAATGGTTTGGAGTACACTACCAATGAAGTAATCGTTGGTACGGGTGGTAAGCAGTGCGTCTGCAACGCTGTATTGGCACTCGTAAATCCAGGCGACGAGGTTATCATTCCTGCACCATATTGGGTAAGTTATCCACAGATGGTGAAATTGGCAGGAGGTACTCCGGTCATTGTGAATGCCGGTTTCGATCAGGACTTTAAGATGACCGCAGAGCAGTTGGAGAATGCCATTACAGAGAAGACCAAGATGCTCATTCTCTGTTCTCCAAGCAACCCTACCGGTAGCGTATACTCTAAGGAAGAACTGGCTGCACTGGCAGAAGTACTCAAGAAGCATCCTGAAGTATTTGTGTTGGCAGATGAAATCTACGAACACATCAATTATATCGGCAAGCACCACAGCATTGCTCAGGAACCGGGCATGAAGGAGCAGGTTATCATTGCCAATGGCGTATCTAAGGCTTACGCCATGACAGGATGGAGAATCGGTTTCCTGGCTGGTCCGGAATGGATTATCAAGGGCTGCAACAAACTCCAGGGACAGTATACCAGCGGTACATGTTCTGTCAGCCAGAAGGCAGCAGAAGCAGCCTACACACTCGACCAGAGTGCAGTAGAGGCTTTCGAGCGCCGCCGCAACCTGATTGTAAAGTTGGCTAAAGAGGTTCCAGGCCTTGAGGTAAACATGCCACAGGGTGCCTTCTATCTCTTCCCTAAGTGCAACAGCTACTTTGGCAAGAGCAATGGTGAGAAGACCATCAACAATTCAACCGATTTTGCCATGTACCTTCTCGAGGAAGCACATGTAGCCACCGTAGGTGGTGACGCATTCGGTGATCCAGACTGTTTCCGCATGAGCTATGCAACAAGTGACGAGAACATCGTTGAAGCTATCAAGCGCATCAAGGAAGCTTTGGGTAAGTTGAAATAAAAATGGCTTAAAGACCATTTTCAAGGGTCAAAATGTAAGAAAAATGCGAGATAATGGTATAAAATAAGCCAATATCTCGTTAAAACTTCTTAATTAGGCTGATAGTAGACTTTAATTTATTATCTTTGCCAATGCAAAATAGATAACCCAACTGTGTTTATTGACAAACGACACATTCAAGGTCTACGAAGCGAGAAAGAAAAAAGAAAATATTAATAATTTATTAACTAATAATTTAAAAAAAAGTAAAATTATGGCAACTACAAAACAAGCAGCCCCAGCTAAGAAGTCTGAGGGCTTTCAGGGAGTAAGAGGCGCATTCTGGATCATCGTGGTATGTGCTATCATCGCATTCACATTGTTCTTCACATGGTTCGGTAATGACATGCACTTCCAGGATCCAGGTGTACAGGATCACCCAGCAGACATTTGGGGTACTATCTACAAAGGTGGTGTAATCGTACCAGTAATCCACACATTGTTGCTCACAGTGTTGGCTATGACAATCGAGCGTTGGTTGGCTCTTAAGACCGCTACAGGTACAGGTGCTCTTCCTAAGTTCGTTGCAAACATCAAGGCAGCTTTGAACGCAAATGATTTCGCTAAGGCTGAGCAGCTCTGCAACAAGCAGCGCGGTACAGTAGCTAACGTTGTTATGGCTTCTTTGAATGCTTACAAGTCTATGGAGTCTGGTGCTAACGCATCTTTGAAGAAGGCTCAGAAGGTAGCTAAGATCCAGCAGGCTCACGAGGAGGCAACTCAGTTGGAGATGCCAACTTTGACAATGAACTTGCCTATCATCGCTACAATCGTAACACTTGGTACTTTGACAGGTCTTCTCGGTACAGTAACCGGTATGATCAAGTCATTCCAGGCCATGGGTGAAGGTGGTGGCGCTGACTCAGCAGCACTTTCTGTAGGTATTTCTGAGGCGTTGATCAACACCGCATTCGGTATCTTGACATCATGGTGTGCCGTTGTATCTTACAACACATTCACCAACAAGGTAGATAAGTTGACATACGCACTCGACGAGGTAGGTTACTCAATTGCTCAGACATACGAAGCTAACCACGCAGAAGAGGCTTAATTTTTGCTAACCCTTTAAAATTTTATCGCTATGGGTAAAGTAAAAATTAAGAAGAGTGACATCTGGATCGACATGACGCCTATGTCAGACGTTATGACCCTGCTGCTTACCTTCTTCATGCTCACCTCTACTTTCGTAAAGAATGAGCCAGTTAAGGTAAATACACCAGGTTCTGTGTCTGAGATTAAGGTGCCAGAGAACGGTGTCTTGACCATCTTGGTTAGTCCTGAAAAGGACAAGGCTGGTAATCCTACCGGCGAGGGCCAAGTATTTATGAGTATTGATAATACTGATCAGTTGGGAGCTACACTGAGCACAATGACAGGAGCATTCGGCGTGTCATTGAACCCAAAACAGATTGAGACATTCAAGAGCGAAGGTATGTTCGGCGTACCTATGGGCGACTTGAGTACTTATCTGACAATGAACGCTTCTAAGCGTCCACAGTATCTCCAGACTAAAGGTATTCCTCTCGACAGTATTAAGGGCGGTATGAGTGAGTTCCAGCAGTGGGTTGACGCAGCTCGTAACGTAAACGAAGACATCAAGATTGCCCTCAAGGCAGATGCTTCTACACCTTACAAGACCGTTAAGAGAGTGATGAACGAACTCCAGGATATGGACGAGAGTCATTACTATATGATTACACAGTTAAAACAACAGGGGGACGAATAAATGGCAAAGAAAGAAAGCAAACAAAAGAAAATGAATGTCCGCGTAGACTTTACGCCTATGGTGGATATGCTCATGCTGCTTATCACGTTCTTCATGCTGTGTACATCTTTGAGCAAACCTCAGACTATGGAGCTGACTATGCCAAGTAATGATGAGAATACTCAAGAAAATCAGAAGAACGAAGCTAAGGCTTCTGAAACTGTGACACTCTACGTAACAGCAGACAACAAGATTTATTATGGTGCTGGTATTCCTAAGTACGATGATCCAACATGGATCAAGGAGACTACATGGGGAAGCCAGGGCATCCGTAAGGTCTTGAGAGAGCACGCTACAGAAAACGGCACACGCCCTGTAGAAAGAATCGCACTTGCTGTCAAGGAGTTGAACATGGACCGTCAGAAGAATCCTAAGCAGTATCCTGATAGCATCTATCAGAAGAAGTTGAGCGATTTGAAGGCTGGTAACTTGAAGGACGGAAAGATTCCTACTCTTACTATCGTCATCAAGCCTACAGATAATGCTTCATATAAGAATATGGTTGATGCACTCGATGAAATGCAGATTTTGAACATTGGTACGTATGTCATCGATAAGATTAGCGGAGACGATGAGAAGCTTCTCAAGTCTAGAAACGTTAAGATGTAAGATGTGTACTAACAATTAAAACAAGAAAGAAATGGCAAAAATTGATCTTTACGATCCAAAATGGGTCGATATGGTTTTCGCCGGAAAGAACAAGGAGTATGGTGCATACCAGCTCCGTAAGGGTACTTCTGGCCGAAACATCAAGGCTCTGCTTATCTTGGTCATTGCTGCAGCTCTCGTGGGTGGTTTTTTAGCTTGGAAGGTTATCGAACAGAAACAGGCTGAAGAGCAGCAAGCATATATGGAAGCAATGGAGTTGGCTAAACTCCAGCAGCAGGCTAAGAAGGAAGAAAAGAAGAAGGAGCCAGTGAAGCCTAAGGTTGAAATGAAAAAGGAGATTCCTGTGGCTCGCGAAACTCAGAAGTTTACCGCACCTGTCATTAAGAAGGATGAACTCGTAAAAGAGGAAAACCAGGTTAAGCAGATGGATAAACTGGATGACAAAGTTGCAGTCGGTACTGAAAACAAGGAAGGTGTGAAGGACCGTACAGTTGAAGCTGTAAGAAATGATATTGCAGTGGCAGCTCCACCTCCACCACCAGCACCAAAACCTGAGGTTGCTACTAAGGTCTTCGACGTCGTAGAGGAGATGCCTTCATTCCCTGGCGGACAAGGCGCCCTGATGTCTTATCTTGCAAGCAACATCAAGTATCCTGTCGTTGCACAGGAGAATGGTGTACAGGGCCGTGTTATCGTATCATTCGTGGTAGAACGTGATGGTTCTATCTCTGATGTTAGGGTAGCTCGTTCCGTAGACCCTTCACTTGACCGTGAAGCACAGCGTGTCGTTAAGAGCATGCCTAGATGGAAACCAGGTAAGCAAAACGGTTCAGCTGTACGTGTTAAGTATACTGTACCAGTTGTATTTAGATTGCAGTAATAGAATGAAAAGAACATCTTATATTTTTTTAGGTATAGGATTAACAGTACTATCAATGGCTTTCTTCTCGTCATGTGGCGAGAAGAAAGCCAAAGATGGTAGAACTGATACTCCTACTTCAGGCACAATTGAATTTGTGGCTGACGAGAGTTTGAGTCCTATCATTGACGAAGAAAGAAGTCAGTTTGAGTATGAGTTTCCAAAAGCTAAACTCAAGCCGAAGTATACAGATGAAGTCACCGGACTTCAGATGATTAAAGATTTCAAAACAGCGCTTTTATTCACTACACGTAATTTGAAAGATAGTGAAATAGCCTACTTGAAGTCTAAAAGCAATGTAATTCCTTCTGTTTTCCCTATCGGTTACGATGGATTGGCATTTATTGTAAACAAGCAAAACAATGATACTTGTATTACGGTAAAAGATATCAAACGTATCCTTACAGGTAAGGCAACTAAATGGAGTGATATTGTGAAAGGTTCAAAGAGAGGCGACATCGAAGTCATTTTCGATAATACCCGCTCTGCAACAACCAATTATGTAGTAGACTCTGTACTGCACGGAGCTAAAATGGGTGCAAAAATCATGGCCGCAAAAACTAGTAAAGAGGTTATCGACTATGTGGATCAGAACCCAGGCTCAATCGGTGTAATTGGATCTAACTGGCTCAACGACCGCCGTGATTCAACCAACACTACATTTAAGAAGAATATTCATGTCATGCGAGTATCTATCAAAGATGTGGCAACACCATATAACAGCTGGCAACCATATCAGGCATACTTGCTGGATGGAAGATATCCGTTCGTCAGAACATTATATGCTATTGTAGTTGACCCTCACAAGGCATTGCCTTGGAGCTTCGCAAACTACATTTCAGGCCCAAGAGGTCAGCTCATACTGTTCAAAACCGGATTACTTCCATACAGAGGTGACATCACTATAAAGACCGTTAATGTAAAACGCTAAAGAAAAAGCTAAGAAAGAGGCACATAAAAAAAATTGAATTATGAAAGCAATTAAATATTTAGTAGCAGGTTTGCTCGTCATGGGTTTGGCAGCACCTGCAATGGCACAGGATGTCAACTATAAGGACATGCTGAAACCTATAGAGACTACATTGAAGGCTGGTAATGCAGATCCTAAGGCTTTTGCCAAGGAAATCAAGGAATACCAGAAGGAGTTCAAAAAGGATCCTAAGGCATTGGTAGCTTTGGGTAATCTTCTCGCAATGAACAAGAACTATGATCAAGCTAATGCCGTTGCTGATGCTGTCATCGCTAAGTTCAAGAACTATGGTGACGCTTACATTCTGAAAGGCGACATCTATGCAATGCAGGACAATGGTGGTGAGGCTGCTACATGGTATGGTCAGTGTATGACAATGGATCCTAAGAATCCTCAGGGATATATCAGCTATTCTAACGTGTACCGTAAAATTGACCCACAGGCTAGTGCGGAAGCTTTGAACAAACTGAGAGAAATCAACCCTAACTACCCTATCGAGGCAGAAGCTGGTCACAACTTCTTCAGCGCTGGCAACTACGAGAAGGCTTATGAGTATTTCTCAAAGGCTAAGCCAAACACACTTGAAGAGTATGCTCAGTACGAATATGCTTTCACTGCTTATATCGTTGGAAAGAAGGAAGAAAGTTTGAGCCTTTGCGAAAGTGGTATCCAGAAGTTCCCTAAGGATGCAGCTATGCAGGTTTTGGCTATGCGCGCTGCTGTTGACGTAAAGAACTTTGAATCTGCTCTCAAGCATGCAAACATCGTAATGAACACCGATTCTATCAAGAAGAATGCTAGTATCATTTCTTATTACGGTATGGCTTTGGCTGGCAACAAACAGTATAATGAGGCTATTGCTCAGTACCAGAAGGCATTGGAGATGAAGGCAGACGATCCTAAGCCATTGCTGTATATCTCTGAGGCTTACAAGGAGTTGGGCGATGAAGACAAGGCATTGGAGTACAACCAGCAGTACATGGATAAGAATCCAAATGCTGCTCCTACAGACTTCATGAAGCTTGCAGAAATCTATGTAAACAAGGCTAAGAAAGATCCAGCCAAGAAGATTGAGAACATTGACAAGGCTATCGGCGTATACGCTAAGTTAGCAGAGAAGTATCCTACATTGAAGCCATTTGCTAAGCTTCAGGAGGGTAACACGGCTTTCCAGAACGAGTTGGACGACAAGGCTATTGCTGCTTATACAGAAGTAATCAATGAGTTGGAAGCTAAACAGTGTGATGAAGATGAGCTCAGCTACCTGAAGACATCTTACCAGTATATGGGCTTCATCTATACCTACGACAAGCAGGATTTCAATACAGCTAAGCCATACTGGGATAAGCTTCTGAAGCTTGATCCACAGAACAAGTTAGCTAACGATGCTTACGAGAAGGCAGGTCTCAAGCCAGGCGAATAAGCATAACATTATTAACTACAACATATTGGGGATTGCATCAGATATTGATACAATCCCCTTTTAGTTTATATGATTTGTACTATAAGCAAATAAAAGGATATAACGATAAAACAAAATCTTTAAACAACAGAAAAAAGAAAAGAGCGATTCCAAAGGAACCGCTCTCAATGTTTTATGTAACTAAAAGTATCTATCCTTATAGATTAAGGAAGACTGATTGCCTCGTTAGGGCAAACATCAGCACAAGTACCACACTCTGTGCAGAGGTCTGGGTTGATTGAATACTTCTCGCCCTCAGAGATTGCACCTGATGGACACTCATCAATACATGTACCGCAAGCGATACAATCGTCACCAATTACGTATGCCATAATTATTAATGTTTAAATGTTTATAATGTTTTTGTATAATATGCTTTTAATTTGTCTTACATCATAACATCAGGTATATTACCTAATAATTATGGTGCAAAGATAATAATAATTTCTGAAATACCTACAATTAGGTATAAGAATTTTCAAGAATTTGATTAATTTATACATAATCGAAATAAAACGGAAAGCAATATGAAGAGGAATATTCCGTTATAAATATATGAAACAGAAACTATTGACATTCATCATAAGCCTTGCCATCACAATCCAGGCTGGCGCACAGGAAAGAACGGTAGAAAACCGTCCTTATACCGATTTGCGCCCATTCCACTTCGGTGTATTAGTAGGCACCCACTTCCAGGATATAGAATTCCAGAATGCAGGACAGGTGACTTATCTTGATGCTGACGGCATTGAGCAGCAAAGCTGTGTAACAGTAGACCAGGACAGATGGGATACTGGATTTACAGTAGGTGTACTAGGAGAATTCCGCCTCAACACCCACTTCCAGCTACGCCTAGCACCAGCCATGTATTTCGGTACCCGACATCTCTTCTTCTACAACATGCTGGAAAAAGATGGAGCCGGCAATCCGATCCAACAGAAACAGGAGATGAAGACGGCTTACATTTCCAGTGCCCTCGACCTGATATTTGCAGCACAGAGATTCAACAATCACCGCCCATACATCATGGCAGGAATCAACCCGATGATGAATCTGAACAGCAAGAACGAAGATTATATCAAACTGAAGAAAACAGATTTGTTCCTAGAACTGGGGTTGGGGTGTGATTTCTATCTGCCTTATTTCAAACTTCGCCCTGAATTGAAATTCATGTATGGAATAACAGATACATACGATAAGAATCACATCAAAAATATAAAAGACAAGAGTACACTTCCATATACACTATCAGCTAAGTCAGCACATAGCAAGATGATAGCTCTCACATTCTATTTCGAATAATCGAACAATACTAAGAAAAAGAGGCAGACTCCCCACAGCGAGAGTCTGCCTCTTCTAATTGATAAAGAATAGATTTACTCAACAACTTCCCATGTAAAAACACAGCCGTTCTTCATGCCGGCATCAGCACCTTGGTAATCTGCAGAATAAGGACTTCCATCCACAGGATTCTTACCCACATAACGCTGAGTCTTCAGAGAAAGCAGCATGCAGCGGTTATAAAGCATATCCTGCCATATAAACTCCTCTGCCTTGGAAGAGTCGGAAGTCAGACGAACATCACCAGATAAACCAGCACCAGCAATATAAACATATCGTCCGTCAGCCGTCTTCAAAGCAATATTTCCCTTACCTCTATCCTCCACAACAAACTTCACCTGATTTCTCATGTCCTTTCGGTTACTAGAACTATGTATCAACCCATGTCCGGTAGCATCCATTAAACTTCCATCAGCGAGATTAGAGAATCTTATGGTCTTGCCGATAGGCAAATTGGCTGTTCTGTCAGCCATCGGTTCCTCTACCATGAAATCATCAAAATCAGCCACACCGCCATTCACATCTTTCTTATTGAAAGCATAAAGTGCCACACGTACACCCTGGAAGGTCTTCAACTGATAAGGTGAAAGCATCTGCTCACCGATATTCTCCCAGTTCTTACCATCAAGAGAGTAGGAATATTGCAACTGGCTCTTATCGTAATCACCCCAAAGTCGCAACCATACTACCTTACTTTTAGCCAACGGCTTCAACACTTCCTTGTTGGTATTCTGGTCATAACATCTCAAGTTCAATCCCTTATCCGTCTTGACAACGCCCAATGAGGCGTATGGCGTATTGATGGCACCCAAACCAGCCTCATCACCTACCTTCAAGCGGGAAGCATCCAACTTAACAGATGTATAAGAAACAGGTCCGATGGCACGCTGCGTCAATGTATTCTTTGCCCAAAGCAGTTGCTTGGCAGGCATGGAATGCAAACGGAGCCATCCTTTTCGCTCCTTATTCAGCGACCACATCTTGTCATTCGGATTATGATTCCACTGCCAAACCGGCTTGAAAGTCTTGCCAGAGAAATCATCACATCTGTCGTATGGAGCCTGTGGTGTCTTTACCATATCATTCGGTTTGAACCAGGTACGAGGCGAGCGTCCCAGGTTCTTCTCCAATCCGAAGTAAGGCCAGCCGTCAACCCAAGTGATAGGCGACAGGCACACCGTTCTTCCCACGGCATTGAAGTCCTGCATCGAAACACCCCACCATTTTCCGTCAGGAGCCTGCACGATGCCGCCCTGATGAATGGTAGCACATCCCAGGTTCAGACCATTAGGCATGTTGTTCTGGAAACTGAAACCATCTTCCGGCAAAGGACGACCGATTCCCATGTTACCTACGCTCCATCCCGCAGCATAACCATACGATTCACGCTCGCTAATTACGCAGGTTTCATAAGGTCCCCAAATGCTCTTGCTTCGGGCACACTGCATGCGGCCCATCGGTGAATAATCGGCAGAGAGGATGTAGTACATACCATTGATTTTATAAATATGATGTCCCTCACCCATCGCATTACCTTCCGGAATGACCACCTTGCTGCTGCCCTCTACCGGACCACTCAAATCGGGCTTCAACTCCGTAATGGTCACGTTGCCATACTTGTGCACGGCATAAATCTTGCCATCCTCATCGAAGAGCACAGAGAGGTCGTAGATATCGCCATTAACTTTATGATGCGTCCAAGGACCCTTGGCACTGTCCGAGATATACACCTGCAAACCATGCCCATTGATATTGGAGAAGATATAGAACTTGCCGTTGTGATATCGGATGGCAGGCGCCCAGATACCCTGTCCGTAAGCCTCCTTGCCATTGCGGAGATTGAAATCATCAGAATCATCGAATCGGTCGAAACAGTAGGAAGAGAATTCCCAATTCACCAAATCCTTGGAATGGAGAACCACCAGTCCCGGCACACTGTGCATCGTGGTACCCGCCAGATAGTAATCCTCCCCCACTCTGATAATATCAGGGTCAGAAAACTCATCATAAAACAAAGGGTTTGTAAAGGTACCATTACCATTATCAGCCGACCAAGACTTCCCTTTCAAAGTCTGTGTCAGAACATTCTTGGCTGCAGATTTTTTCTGCGCCGCAGCTCCCAAAGAACCGCTCAAAAAAGCGATGCAACAGGTTGCAAATAATAATTTCTTCATTCTCATTGATAGGTCTAAAAGATTATTATAAAAAATATTGCCACAAAAGTACGAATAATTATCCAACCAGAGGTGGACAAAATGATACTTTTATGGCAACAAATGTAATTTTAGAACATTATTTGATCAGATAAGTCTTTCCTGGTTCTGTTTCCAAGTCATATTCATATACGTCAGGAATAGTGACCTTCACTCCTTCTGCTATCCGATGCTGTTCCATTACAGGCTTCACTTCTGCAGATGCAAAAAGGATATTTGGACATTTTCCTTCTGCCTTCTTCAGCTTTTTCGCCTTCAGCGGTACGTATGAGCGGAGACGCAGGATGCCTCCGATGGTGGAACGAATCTTCGCCTTCATCAGTCTTCCATTCTTCCAGTCCATATCCACCACAAAGCCGCCACGGGCACGAAGTCCCTTTACGCTTCCTTCTTTCCAGGCATCAGGCAAGGCTGGCAAGAGATGCACGGCTCCATCATGACTCTGCAGGAGCATTTCGGCGATACCGGCTGTTACTCCGAAGTTGCCGTCTATCTGGAATGGCGGATGGGCATCGAAGAGATTCGGATAGGTTCTGCCATCAGGATACTCCTTTGCCTGCGCATCAGATGGCAACAGACGAAGCATATTGCTGATGATTCTGAAAGCATGATTGCCATCGAGCATACGTGCCCAGAAGTTCGTTTTCCAACCCAGACTCCAGCCCGTAGCCTGGTCGCCACGATGCTTCAGAGTGGTGGCTGCGGCATGGAACAGTTCCGGATGAGAAAAAGGAGAAATCTGATTGGATGGATACAATCCATAGAGATGCGAAATATGGCGATGCTCATTCTTCGGATCATCCGCATCCACAAGCCACTCCTGCAACTGTCCGTACTTTCCTATCTGCATCGGCGGAATCTGAGAAATCAGTTGCTGCATCTCCTTGCGGTCAGCCTCATCAACTCCCAATATTTCAGAAGCCTTCACGGCACTGGTCAAGGCATCGAAGGCTATCTGGTTATCCATTGTACATCCCGCCGTTACGGCAGTTCTCTTACCCATAGGTCCCTGTTCCGGACTCACCGACGGCACGGTTACCTTCCATTCGGTGCCCGGCAACTTCTGCATATAGTCAAGATAGAACTCAGCTGCACCTTTTATTACCGGATACCACTGCTTGAGGAAAGCCTTGTCGCCCGTATAGAGATAATGCTGCCAGAGATGGGTAGTGAGCCAGGCTCCGCCATTCGGGAACATGCCCCACTGCGCACTGTCCACCGGACCTGCTATGCGCCAGATATCGGTGTTATGATGTGCCATCCAACCACGGCAACCATACATTTCCCTAGCCGTCTGTGCTCCCGTTACGCTCAAATCCTTAATCAGCGAATACAGAGGCTCCGTAGTGTTACCGAGATTCGTTACCTCGGCAGGCCAGTAGTTCATCTCCGTATTGATGTTGATGGTATATTTACTGTCCCAAGGTGCATTTTTGCTGTCGTTCCAAACGCCCTGCAGGTTTGCCGCCTGTCCACCAGGCTGGGAAGAGGAGATGAGCAGATAACGACCATAGTTATACATCAGCGCCACCATCGCCATATCCTTGCTACCCACAAATTTCTCCAGGCGCTGGTTGGTAGGCAACGAAGCATTGATATCGGTTGGCAGAACCAGGGAAGAAGTAGCGAACAGCTTCTGGTAAGCCTCCACATGGCGCTTCTCCAACTGTGCATAGCTCATCAGTTTCACCTTATTTATATAGTCAGCATTGCGCTGGGCTGCATTGCCCGACACATCGTGATAGTTCACAAAATTGGTGGCAGCACTCACGATGATGGTTGCCTCGGTTCCATCTGTCCTTACATCTGCCACACATTCGGCAGCAAGAACCGCCTTGATGCCTTCCTGATCTTGTCCCTTCACCTTCAGCATAACCCCTGAAGGCGTTTTCTGAATCTGATGTTCAAAAGGCGAATCCAGGGTAACATCGATATTTAGGGCACCCTTTCTACTCGCCTTGATGTGGCAAACGATAACGCCATCAGCCAGCGAAGCAAAGGTAGTACGGGTATATCTTACGCCATCCATCACGAAAGAAGTCGTAGCAATTGCCCTCTTCAAATCCAGGTTGCGCACAAACTGCTCAGTCTTTCCCCGGTTCTTCATACTGATATGCAGATTTGCCATCGGCAGGAAGCGCATGCCATGAGGTCCTGGGATGAAGGTCTGGTTGATGAGAGCGGCGGCCTCCTCTTCCCTGCCATTGAAAATGAGTTCCCTCACCTTTGGCAGATTCTCCAGGGATTTCTTGCTATTGTTGTTATGGGGACCGCCACTCCAGAAAGTCTCCTCATTCAACTGGATATTCTCGTCCGTGGTTCCGCCATACACCATACCTCCCAGATGTGAGTTTCCGATAGGCAGAGCCTCCAGCCACTGCTGGGCTGGGGCGTTATACCAAAGAAGAGTACTATTATCAGAACTGCTAGCCTTAGCCATCATCTTTACCGGAAGAAGAAACGCCAAAGCCATAGTTCCCACTATGATTCTATTTCTCACTACTATTCTGCTTTTGGTAGTCAAAACTATCCACATCCACATATCCGCCAGCAGCCTTTGTGGCATAGTTATAGATGGCGATACGGGTGCCCATGAAGAAGCGGCGATAATCATACTGCATCTTGAAATCCTTGATGGCAGGAATCCAAGTCTTGCCGTCTATACTATATAATAAGGTGGCGAGATCCTGATGAAGACGGAAATCGCAACTCATCTTCAGATAGATGATGCTTGATTTCGTTGCCTTATCCTGCTTCAGATTCAAAAGCTGGCGATACACCTCCTCACGCTTCACATCGGTCACAGCCTTTTCCTTTTCAGTCAAAGCTACACTCTCCTTGGTACCCACCACAAAGAGTTTCTTGCCTTCCTTTACGATAGAAAGCAGGGCTGCATCACCCTGGAAGGCTGACAGACCAGCCACATCGCCATCTTTCATCTTGCTCACATCCATCTTGATGATTCCCTCGCAGGTTGGTCCTTCGGTACGGGTACTGATGGTATTTGGAGCCAGGAAGATGTTAGGAACAATACGGGATGTCTTCAGGCGGAGCCAGCCCTTGCGCTCTGTGAGCGACCAGGCATTATCCACAGGATTGTGGTTCCACTGCCACTGCAGTTCCAGTTTATCCTTCGAGAAATCGTCGCTATACACGAGTCCCTTGCCATCGTAGCCCAGCACAGGCTTCTGCATCTGGGCAGGAATATTGCCCTTCTCATCGGTCAGCATAGGCCATCCGTCCTTCCAGGTACATGGCTCCAGCGTGAGCACTCTGCCCACACCACCACGGTCTTGGAATACGATGCCATACCAGTTGCCATCCTTATCATCTACAATCGTACCTTGTCCCACGCCGTTGAAACCGGCAAACTCCGTTTCCAGAATCACCTTCTTTTCATAAGGGCCCGTTATTTTATCAGCACGATAACAAACCTCACGACGAGGATGTCCCTGTGGCCACGAAATCATCAGGAGATAATACTTGCCGTTGTGCTTGATCATGCGGGAGCCTTCGAGCAAACCCGTTTCATCAGCATCACGCTCAAAGAGTTTACGATGGCTGCCAGGCACTACATTAGTTAAGTCTGCATTCAGCTGCACCATCTCTCCTGTACCATAAACCACATACGCCTTGTCATCATCATCAAAGAAGAGAGCGGCATCATGGAAATGCTGCAAACGGCTGTGGATAGTCCATTTTCCCTCGATATCATCGGCGGTACAGATATAAGTCTCTCCACCGGGATTATCATTCGGAGCAAAGAGCGCATAGAACTTGCCACGATGATACTGCAGCGAAGTGGCCCACTGACCACGACCATACACCGTACCCTCCTTCATATCATACTTAGGCGAATCGGTAAGTTTAGGGAAGATATAGTTCACGGTTTCCCAGTTCACCAGATCCTTCGATTTCATGATAGGCGCACCCGGCATCAGATGCATGGTGGTGCTTACCATATAGAAGCTGTCACCCACACGGATTACATCCACATCAGGCACATCAGCCCAAACCACAGGATTGGCGAAATTCTTCTCAAACTTCCACCAGTCGAAATTGAAGAGTTTGCTTCCCTTCAATCCCTTGAATACGAAGTATATATCATGCTTTCCTGTCACTTTCTTTAGCATTTGTGCTGAGAAAGTCTTCCACTTTTCCCAGCCACCCGTCTTGGTAACATCAAGTTTAGCTATCAGTTCGCCATCTTCCTTATCGAGATGAACCTCCAGCGAACCTCCAAGCGAAGAGCACGCTGCTGAGATGGCAAATGCATCCGGACTCTCCTTTCCGAAATCCACCTCACGTACCTTGATATAATCGCCTTCATGGATTTCAGAGATATAAACACCCGTATCATCGGCCTGCTCCGACTTCACTCCCTTAGAGAAAGCGATGGTTTCAGCCTCCTGACGCTTGTAAGGATTGAGGGTTGCGATAGGAGCCACTCCTTCCTGAGTATGGTGGATAATTGGGAATGTGCCGTCGGCATTATATTTGAATTCTTCCACAGCCACACTGCGTCCGAATCCGCCACCCAGTTTACCCGTATGATAGAAGAAATAAGACTTGCCCTTGAAGTCGGTCACACCGCAATGGTTAGTAAAGGAACCCGTATCTTCCAATGGCATGATTTCGCCCATATACTTCCATGGTCCGAAAGGCTTCTTGCTCATGGAATAAGCGATATGCTCAGGCACTCCACCTGCAGCATAGAGCATATAATAGTTCTTGCCACGCTTCATGAACCAAGGTCCCTCTGTGTAGCAATCTTTATATTTTCGGGTAGAATCACGCTTCTCCACATCAGGCGAACCGAATCCCTCCTCAGTCATCACGATTCTGCCCACTTCACGCTTTTCATCAACAGCTGACTTAGCATCTATACCACCCTTGAAGCTGATCATATCTTCATTCAGTTTGGCATAGTAAAGATGCGGATTACCCCAATAGAGATAAGCCTGACCATCCTCATCCATCCAGACGGTAGGGTCGATATTGTCCCAACTTCCATTATCGAAAAGCGGTTTTCCCAGCGCATCCTTGAACGGACCGGTAGGAGAATCAGCCACAGCTACGCCGATAGCCATTCCGCCCGTCAGTTTAGAGTGCGCACAGATATACCAGTAATACTTACCATTACGTTCGATAGTCTGTGCTGCCCAGGCACGGTCGTCTGCCCAGGAAAAAGAACTGAGGTCGAGCGGAGAACCATGGTCTGTCCAGTTCACCATATCCTTGGTGGAATACACACGCCATTCGTTCATCCAGAAGAAGTCAGCCTTATCTTCATCATGACCGGTATATACATAGAGACGGTCTCCGACAACCAGAGGTGCTGGGTCGGAAGTTAACTGTGTTTGCACGATTGGGTTCTGTGCATAGGTAGCACCCTGCATGGCAAGCAGCCATGCACTCATCAGTAACGGCTTTCTGAGAGCCAAGTTTTTCGTTGTATTCATCATTATGATTGTTTATTCGTTTAACGCTGCAAAATTACGAAAAAACAATCATAATGACTTTATCGAATGTTTCAAAAACTTTATTAAGTTTATCTTACTCCCCAAACTTCCACCAATCCAGGAAGAAGAGGTTCTGCTTCTGGATGTTGCCTCCCTTAAAGACGAAGTAGAGATCATGAACACCCTTTACCTTCTTCACCTGGGTAGAGAAAGTTTTGTATTCGTCCTTGGTGTTTTTGATATCCACCTTGCCGATGCACTGGCCGTTTACCCCATCAAGACGGATTTCGATGCTGCCGCCAAACATGTGGCAAGAGGCTGACACCTCAAACTTACTTGCACCCTTCTTGAAGTCAACACCCTTCACGAGGATATACTTTCCCTCATCAATATTCGTAACCACCTGGTTCCATCTGTCCTTCTGCGCCCATTCGTTCTTAGGCTGCGTCTTCAATCCATAGCCCCAAGCCATCGTCTCAGCCTCAACCTGGCGATAAGGGTTGAACCATTCTATCTGCTCCAACTTGCAATCCTGGAAGTATGGCAACTCCTGGATGGTTCCGTCAGGATTGTAAGTCATTTCGGCCGCAGAAACAGAACGCTGCTCGGCATGACGCCCCGTCTTCAAACGGAAGATATCATAATTCAAGCCGAAGCAGTAACTCTTGCCCTTATAGTCGATGATGCCCGGATGATTGCCACGAGTTCGAGGCGTATGGTTCATGATATGTCCCTTATATTCCCACGGTCCGAGCGGATTCTTGCTCATCGCATAACCGATGCCCTCAGGACAGCAGGTAGAAGCATAAGCAAGATAATAATTGCCATTGCGCTTCCAGAACCAAGGACCTTCCTGATAATCCTGAATCTTCGGGAAGTGCATAATGGAATCGGAATAAGAAATCATGTCCTCGTTCAGTTTCACTGCCTTCAACTCCGGGTTGCCCCAATACATGTAAGCCTGGTTATCATCATCTATCCATACGGTAGGGTCGATGTCGAACCAGTCGCCCTCCCATGCCAAAGGCTTTCCGATAGGATCCTTGAACGGTCCGTATGGATTATCAGCTACCAGCACTCCGATGCCATGACCATGGATAGGACAATACATATACCATTTTCCATTGCGCTCGATGACCTGCTCTGCCCAGGCACCATTCTCGCCCTTGAACCACTTGAAGTCTTTCAATGAAGCCACGGCACCACGGTCTTGCCAGTTTACCATATCCGTTGAGGTGTAGAGCAGCCAGTCTTTCATCAGGAACCCTTCAGCCCCATCCTCATCGTGGGTGGTATAGAGATAAACCGTATCGTTGTGCACATAAGGTGCAGGATCGGCCGTGTACTTGGTCTGGATGATTGGCAAGTTGATGTTCTGTGCTGTTGCTGCAGTTCCCATGCCAGCCAAAAGCAGGGATAAAATCATTCTGTATCTAGTCATTTTATGATTTAAATTAATTATTAGTTGATTAAATTGTTATTTATGGATGCAAAGGTAAGCAAAAAAACAGAATTCTACTTTTTCACATGTTTCAAATACTTTATTCTATGTATAAAATAAATAGGAGGTAAACACTAATCATTGGTGTTTACCTCCTATTATCATATTTTTCTATTTCTCAAACCTGCAACTATCTGTTACCAGGTAACGCTCATACCCAATGCGATGCTGGCATTGGAACTGAGAGGAATGAACTCTTTGCTGGTCTTTCCCAAGATGTGATCCATACCGATGAAGAAGTTGTAACCCTTTGGATGGATATTCAGAACATAACCCATACTTGTAGCAAAACTGCTGACTGCAAAGTTGACACCACCATCCAACCACTTCAATGGTTTCCAGTTGGCACTGAGTCTACCCTCGCTCCAGGTATAATCACCATTGATGCGAGTGCTGCTCAGCAAACCGAAGGACAACTTGTCGTATGCTGGCAAACTGTACTCTGCGCCAAAGTTGAGCGTAGCTGCCAGAGCGGTAGTACGGCTACCCTGGTCGCCCAAGTCCTTCAGGTTGACGAAGTCGGTAATCTGGTCGCCGTAATCATCCAACTTGTCATCGATGGTAGAACCGCTGTTTTCTCTTACCGCAGTATCATGGAAGCCATTGAACTCAAAGCTCTCAGCTCTGTTCACAGCCTTCATATTGTTGCTCCAGTTGATGAAGCCCAAATCGAGAACAGAAGCACTCAGGGTCAGGTTGTCGTTCAATTTATAGACACCACCGAGGTCGAGCGCCATACCGAAGCCGCCCAATCCTGCGCCATCAACATCTACATCATCAATCTTTTCGTACTCTCCCTTCTCCGGGTTGTTATATTCATCTCTTGAAGTCTTATAAGTAAAGCCCTTCATAGAAACCTGAGCATTCGCCTTGCCGGAAACAATCCACTTGTCTGTACCAGAGAGGTCTGCACGCAGGTTTTCCAGACGAACATCACCGTCAGCCACACCGAAGAGGAACTTCAATTTAGCACCGATGCGGAGTTTCTTGTTAATCTGATGAGAGTGACCCAATGCCAATTCAGCATAAGAGCGAGCCATCATGCTCACATCACCAATCTCATAATTCTGGTTACCCGTGTTCTTGGCAAATTCAAACAACTCATAAGGCAGGGAAGCACCGAAAGATGCCTTGGCATTCACCTCGATGGTATTATAACCGCCAAATCCCTTGAAACCGGCAGAAAGAATAGAGATGCCCACATCACCCTGTATGCGGTTGTTGCTCTTGCTGAAACCCTTCAGCGCCTCATCGGCAGAAATATAAGGATTCATGAAGGAAGTCATCTTCTTGGCACCCGCCTCCTGTCCGTACATCGGATTGTTCAGTACAATATCCTGGTAGCCGAAGTTGCCCTGCAGGTTGACATTGATATTACCCAAAGCTGGGATGGTGATATAGTTCTGCTTGTTCTCAAAAGCCGGGTTCATATCGTGACGGAACTTGTAGTCGTCAGTAAAGTAAGCGGAATTGAGTGTCTGAGCCATTGCGGTGCCACCTGTCATCAGCAGAGAGGCAGCCACGAGATGCTTATATATTTTATTCATCATTTTCTTTGTCTTTTATGTGTGTTATTATTCTGTTACTACTCTCTGTCATTAATTGAAGTTACCAATCACCTTACCCACGAGTTTCACATTGATGTTTTCCAACTTCAGGGTATGCTTCTCAGAGTTGAGGTTGATACCGGTCACGGTAGTTCCATCATGGCTTGCCTTACCTTTTACCTTATAAGAGAGTCCGTCGAGCTTCTGCAATGCGCCCTTTACCTTTTCACGGAGTTCTATTTCCAGCGGAGAGTTCACGGCTGTCACGCCATCAGCAGATGCTTTCACAGTACCCTTCTTGACATTCACTTCTATCAGGTTGCTGATGTCTGTACCACCCACTCCGAGTGGAGTTGCCTCTACGATGAGGGTAGCAGGAACCAGGTTCTGCGCATCGGCTGTCAGTCGAACATAAGTTCCTTCAGACAATTCCAGATCATCCAGATCATCATTCCAACCGTCGAAATCATCAGCATATTCGATGACTGCATCCTCGGCAAATGCCAACGGTGCATAAATCTCGTAGCTTGGAACAACTTTGTAATAGCGGCCGAACTCGATGGTCATTTCCTGACTGGGATCAGCCTTCGTCTCTACATCGGTAATCTGTACGTAGTCTGGAATATGCTGGTTGATGAGTGTAGCCAGGTTGCTCACCTCATATACATTGGCAGCACCATACTGAGCAGTCAGTTCTGCAGTCTTATGGCGGCAGATACAGATCTTGGTTACTGGCGCAACAGTAGTCTTGCAGATATTCATCTCAGGGAGTTGCACGGTAGCCAAGTCCTGACCGTTCTTGGTAGAAATCACCTTTGCACTCACCTTTGCCGCTGCATCCATATCATTTTTGATAGAAAGAATAATCTGAGGATTATCCAAGTCAGCTCTTACGCCATCTTCTGAAAGGAAGTCAGGAACGCCAGTCACAGATACATCACCCAAGCTTGAGATATTGATTTCCGGGTCGAAGATACCGGTAGCAGACTTCAAGGTAATATCATTGACATTCACGTTGGCACCGATGGTCAGTGCAGATGTAGGAACCCTCGTTACATTAGCCTCAATACCAAGGTCGAAATAACCATCCATCTTGATAGAGCCATTATTGCCGATGACAACCTTACCATAAGCATCCTGGTTTTCAAAATCCAGTTTTTTAGCCTTGATGGTGAGTTGGAGGTTGCGACTTGTTGAAACATTCTTCACGGTAATCTTCGAGCCGTTGACCATAGGAACGCCATTGCCATTACCTGTTACCTGTGAAATCTCCAGATAGCCAGGAAGAGTGAGGGTTGCCTTATCTATTGTGGCGATAGCAGAAGAAAGACCACCAAGAGTGAGATTAATCTTCAGTTCGATTTCGCCAGCCACCTCAGCACTTTTCAGGTCCTTCACGGCAGCATCCGTACCATTATATTCGAACATCTGTTGCTTAGGAGAGACAAAACTGAGATGAGTACCAGCAGCACGGGTTCCCTTGGCAGCAGAACTGGCATTTAAAGTTAGCATACTAGAATAAGAATTACCCTTCAGAACAATAGGAGAAATCATTGGTGAAGCAGATGATGCATCCGTACCTGTCAACTGGAACAGATAATCACCGTTTGCGGCAATCTTCACACTACCATTCTCTTCCAGTTCCAGAATATCAGACAGAGGTATGTTCATGGTAGAACTGGCAGGTATTTCCAATTCGCCACTACCAAATCCCATCGTAGCATCAATCTGGTCAAAATCATAATCGTCATTTGTACACCCGGTTACCGAGAAACCCAACGTCAATAAAGACGCAAGTAATAGACTTGCTTTCATTTGCTTTTTCTTCATAGTTTATGAATATTTGATAATTAGAGAACTTTACACTTTTAAAGAGAACTCACATAAATTAAAATACATTTGCAAATATAGCATTTTTTATTAATAAGCATGTAAAATAATCAGAAATCTTCGCTCAATTCCTCAATTTATACACAAGACGCCGTTATTTTACGAATATTTCCACCTCAAAAGTCAGTTGACCACACATCATGATTCTTCAATAATCTCCCCCCACAGGATGGCGTCCCAGCAGATGAGTTCCCAAATAGAAAACGCTGACTTCAGCCCCAAGAAACTATGAGTTTTAGAGGAGAAAGCTATGAGTTAGGATTTTTAACAGAAAACACTAAAGCAACCGCATAAGAGGAAAATCAAATTTGCTTCTCTAAGTATTTTATCGCTACAACCTTATATATATTCGCAAATTGCACTGAGCAGAGTGCAATTTACGTTAAAAATTGCACTCTACTCAGTGCAATTTCGTATTTAATTTGTATATTTGCACCCATAAAGAACAATATGGATGCTCTATTGATAGATAATCCTTGATTATAGAAAAGATGCCTTCGCGTCTTTTGCTAGGACATCTTTTCTGTTGCTACTCCCCAAACTTCCACCAATCCAATACAATAGTCTTATCTTCATCAATCATAAAGTTCATACCAATCTTTTCCACGGTTTTGCCTCTTAGGGAAAAAGCATCAGCATAATGCTTGTTGTTGATTTGGTCAAGAGCCTCTTGTGCCGACTTATTAAATTTCAGTTCTATCACATAGATGGTATCCTTTGTTTCCATCGTAATGTCTGTTCTTCCACGGAAAGTATGCTGTTCCACCAATATACGGAAATTCGTAAGCAGGGCAAAGATGATATACATTGTCTGCTGATAATGCCCCTCATAATCGGTATTATCGCAATAAGGTACCGTCTCCCAGAACGTTTTCAATTGTGCATCACCTCCCTTAAGACGCCCAAGCTGGTATCCTCGTGCACCACATCAAGCAAAGGAGCATCGTATTCATCGATGAGCACAACGACCTTCTGCCCAGTCTGCTCATATACCGTTTTTATTAAATTAAGCATACGGACATTCGGGTCAGGAGAATCACTGACGATGCCAAATTTTTCTTCATTTACCTTTAATATATATAAGAGATAGCGCACCAATTGGTCTTTCTCCATGTGCTTTCCACCTGCCAAACTAAAATGAAGCACAGGATATTCCGTCCAATCTTTTTCTAGCTTTTCGATGGCAAGCCCCTTAAAGAGTTCCTTCTTTCCCTCGAAATAGCTCTGCATAGTAGAGACGAGGAGTGACTTTCCGAAACGACGTGGACGCGCCAAGAAGAAATACTTTCCACTCGTATGAGTCATACGATAGATATACTCCGTCTTATCTACATAGAGAAAGTCCTCCTCTCGAATCTCAGAGAAAGTCTGCATGCCTATTGGATATAACTTCGTTGCCATATGATCAACAATTTACTATTTACGTTGGCAAAGATAAGCAAAAATCCCGAAACCGCCAAGCGATTTCGGGATTTATTATGTATTCAACTATGTCCCCAATACCTTGAAGGGGATTTTATCAGTATTCTTACTATCTGTTCAGTTCCTTGATGATTTTCTCCAGATTGTCAAGCTGGCGGGCATCCACTTTCACATCTACCAGATTTCCTTCCTTGTCGAAGAGGCGATAGGATGGGAAGGAGTGAATGTTGAGATAATTCTCGATGGCACTCTGCTGAGCCGCTGGCAAATTATAGTGGACGATATTGTCGCCAACCAGATCATTCAGTTTGATGAGATTTTTCCATGACTCTTCAGGACTGTTGCTTACCATATAAAGATATACCACATCGTATGGCGCCAAGCGTTCGAACTCTTCCTTCGAATGGGCAAGAGCCATCTTGCAAGGAGCACACCAAGTTCCCCAGACATCCAGCAATACAAGCTTTCCCTTATAAGGCTCCAATATATGGCGAAGAAGTTTCTCACCATCGCTTATAACCAGAGGAGCTGTCTTGATACTAGTTGTAATATCCTTGTTCTGCAAAGACAGGTACTTACGGTGTTCTGCCAATACTTTCTCCCTGAGAACTTCAGAACTGATACAATGTTCTGCCAGGTCAAGCCCATAACTATTGAGTGGCATGGCTAGTCTTTCCAACATCTGAAGAAGGGCTTTAGAGATGATGACATCTTTCTGCTGCTGGTTGCATCCCATGCTATCAGCTATATGCTGGGCATAATAAACATCGAGGAGAGGAGTCTCATCCTTAAGCATCTTGGCAATATCTTCTCTTCCAATGATAGCCGTAGCGCGCTTGGCAAGGGCTGAGTTGGAAAAAGCATTTTCTATTTCCTTCTGCTCCTTGGCATCTGTCGTCTGATATTGCTTGATAGTCATGGCATCCAGATTCTTGGCCCATTGTTCCACCGTAGCAATTTCAGAATTTGTTATCGAAATATCCCCCAGAGCCTTGTGCTTTCTCAACAGTTCCGGATAATAATTGGTGAACAAGAATCCATAGGTCTTCCCCATGGGTGTACTGTACTTTAATCTTGCTTCCTGGTCGATGAGATCTTTAGTCAGCATACTATAGTCACGAAACTGAGTATAAGGCTGCGGAATCTCCTTCCATATTTTTTCCACTTGGCTCACATATTCCTGAGGGAAAACATTGTCTTTTACTCTATATGCTCCTTGCAAGATATCCGAAGCATAAGTGCAGAGAAGGTATTGAGCCGCATATTCCTGATAACATCTGGAAATAGATGCCGATTTTTCTATCTGTTTCCGTAAGTTCCCTTCAGCCTCCTTATATCTGGATTCAAGAATCTGCATCATCTCCTGGGCTGGAACCTTATTCTCATACTTACCTGCATAGTCTGCGTTAATCATTGGGATAGGATGCGCCAGCAGTTCGTTTTGCAAGCGGCATTTTTTGCCCATGAAGATGGAATGTCCAGACTTGAAGTCATAGAGCAGATAATAGGTCTCACCTGGCTCCAATACCGTGTTGATATAAGTATGTTTCCAGTCCATGAAAACCTCGGTAGAGTTGATGAGAGGCACTTTGACCTCAAATCTGCCAAGAGAATCGAGTTTGCTATAACTGCCGACTTCTTTGAATGTACAGAAAAGATCCTCATACTTTACCCAATACTCCTGCCCTCTATCCCAAAGCTCCTTAGGCATATTTCTGAGCCATCCCACAACAATAGCCGTATCGGGCTTGTTATGAGTATTTTTCAGACTTGTGGTCTCATCTTTCTGCGGATAATCCGGAAGGGTGGAAGTGGTAATGAGCGAATATTCGGCTTTCTTGCCGTTGATGCTCATCGTGCGCTTGCCATGTTGAGGTTTGTCGATGTTGACAGCCAGGTCGCTCTTGCCATCGGTAAGGATGAAAGAGTACTTGTCGCCCTTCTGATTCTTCTGCTTGTATTGCCAGTAACGGCAGTCGTAGATGGCGAAATCTTCATAGAATCCTATCTCCCAATCGCCGGTCGCATCGTTGCGCCAAAGCGAGGAGAAGAGCTGTTTGATGCGGGTATCGATACTCTCGATGCCAAATATCTTGAAGTTCTGTTCGCCGTCACCTTCCAGGAAGTCAAACTTTCGGGTCTTCTTGGGGAGCGGTGCGAAATGGAAGACCACATCCTCCTTGCCAGAGCTAGGCATATAGTGTTCTTCGTCAAGTTTCAGTCCATCACAGCTCTTGACGAGATATTTCTTGCCATCAGCAAGGAGATAGGTTTCCTTCACAAACTTTACCCAATAGTGTGGGCGAAAAGTGATGTGCATGAACACTCGTGTTTCATCATCTGCGAATTCCACACGATAGATGTTGAGCTGAGATTGAAAAGGATCATAAAATAGCTGATTCGATTCTGCTATCGGCTGTTCCCAGACAATGGGTTTCTTGCCATTCCCTGCCCAGCAAGTACAGAGCCAGATGGCTGCAATAAGTACACAAAGGATTCTTTTCATAATTCAATTCTTTTATTGGATTGATACTATTGAAAGCAGTATATATTAATTAGTATACCGTTACTTAATATTCAATAGAAACATCCAGCTTCTTCAAATCCTTATCAGCTGAACTGCTGCCGTAATAAACCTCATAGTTACCTGCCTTGGCACGGACGGTATTGGTGGCAGCATCGAAGAGTTCGAAGTTTCTGCTATCCAGCGTGATGACAGCCTCAGCAGTCTTTCCTGCCTTCACTTCCACTCTCTCGAAAGCCTTCAAGCTCTTCAATGGTCCTTCGGTATCGGCAGGATCCTTCACATACACCTGCACCACCTCGGTTCCATCTTTCTTGCCTACATTGCTTACCGGTACCTTCAAGGTAATCTTTTCACCCTTCTTCAGGATAGAGTTGGAAAGAGTAGCATCGCCCATACGGAAAGAAGTGTAGCTTAAACCATATCCGAATGGGAAGAGCGCATCGTTCATATAGCGATAGGTTCTGCCCTTCATGCTGTAGTCCTTGAAATCAGGCAACTGATTGGAATTGCGATAGAAAGTGATTGGTAACTTGCCGGCAGGATTGTACTCACCAAAGAGCACACGAGCCACTGCCTCACCACCTTCCTGACCAGGATACCAGGCCTGGAGAATGGCATCGCAACTCTCTGTCTCTGGAGTCAAGGCGATAGCCGAACCCGAACAGTTGACAAAGACAACCTTTTTGCCCGCCTCCTTCAAAGCCTTCAGGAAATTGCGCTGAACCTTAGGCAATTCAATGTTGGTACGGTCACCACCCTTGAAGCCAGAAATCTCGATAGGCATTTCCTCACCTTCCAACTGTGGAGAGATGCCACCTACGAAGACTACTATCTCGCAATCCTTCAACTGCTTGAGCGAAGCCTGATAGTCGATAGGATTCTCATGACCGATATTGATCTTCATATTGGCATTATAATTTGGCATTTCCGCATAGCGTATTTCTATCTGATACTCCTTACCTTTCTCGCCATCAAACTCGATGCGGGATTCTGCAGTACGCCAATCACTCTTCTCTGACTTTTTCTCACCATTCAGATAAACCTCATAATGACCGCAGGCTGCCACATCGAGCAATACCTTGGCGTTCTGCTTAGGACGGAATACGGTTTCATACTTGGCAGAAAAGCCCGTCAACTTCACATTGGGTGCAAAGGCATGCTGACCATAGGTAGTTACCTGCACAGGATTCTTTTCCTGAGTGATGGTAACAGGCTTACCTTCCATTTCACGATTGTTCCAGAAAGTGCCCTTAAAGCCCATCTTGCCATCCATGCTACACTGGTCGAAGTAAGAATCCAAAGTCTGGTCGTTCACCAGGTCGCACCCTTTAAAGGTGACGACCTGGTTTTTCTTCAAACGACTCTTGATACCATCCAGGATGGTAATTGTCTGTCGTGGAGTACCATTATAGTTTCCCCACATCATCGGTTCGTTATCCACATTTGGTCCGATGAAAGCAATCTTCTTTACCTTTTTATCGAGAGGCAATACCTCATTCTTGTTTTGGAGCAGCGTCATGGTCTGCAGAGCCATATCGAGCGAGAGCTGGCGATGCGCCTTGCTGCAAAGCACAGATACAGGAATCTTCGACCATGATACTATCTTGTTGTCATCCATCTCACCCAAGTCGAAACGACCTTCGAGCAGACGAATCACATGCTTATCAACTTCTTCTTCTGTCAGGGCACCATACTTCACAGCCTCAGGCACCGATTTATATATATAATTAAATCCACATTCTACATCGGTTCCTGCCAATACACCCTTAGCTGCTGCATTTCTGGCATTGCTCGAAACCTTATGATTCTCCCAGAAATCAGTAACAGCACCACAGTCGGAAACTACCAGGTACTTGAATCCCCACTCATCCCTGAGAATCTGCTGCAAAAGGCGGGTGTTGCCGCAGCATGGTTCATCATCCCAACGCTGATAGGCACACATCACCTCACGCACCTTGGCATCCTGCACCAGTGATTTGAAGGCAGGCATATAAGTTTCCCAAAGGTCGCGCGGTGTAACATCGGTAATATTGTCTGTATGGCGAGCCCATTCCGGACCGCTATGAATCGCATAGTGCTTGGCACAAGCCCAGAGTTTGCGGTATTTCGTATCTTCAGGTCCCTGCAATCCGCGCACCACGGCACATCCCATCCTACTGGTAAGATAAGGATCCTCACCATAGGTTTCCTGTCCACGTCCCCAGCGAGGATCACGGAAGATATTCACGTTTGGAGTCCAGACCGAGAGGGCATGGAAACGGGTTACATCTCCTCCCTTCTGCTGCAGTTCATTCCATTTGGCACGCATCTCATCAGATGTTGCATCAAAGACTCTATACACCATTCTGTCGTTAAACGAAGCTGCCATTCCGATAGGTTCCGGAAAGACGGTTACATCTCCCATGTTCGCCACACCATGCAGCGCCTCGCTCCACCACTGGAATCTCTTGATTCCCAATCGTGGGATAGCCGGCGAATCATCCAGCATCAGAGAAGCTTTCTCTTCCAAAGTGAGACGACCACACAAATCTACCGCTCTCTCATGAGCCGAGAGGGCTGGATTCTGATAAGGCAACTGCTGAGCTGAGGCATTGCCGGAAGACATAGTTACCACAAACATCAAAGCTGCGTATATAACATTCTTGTTCATTGTAATTACTATTAAGCTATTAGTATATTAAATTGTTATTTTGTGCTGCAAAAGTAAGCAAAAAAGCAGAATACTACTTTATCACAAGTATCAAATACTTTATATGATGTAACTTACATTTGATGATGATACTCATGCCTCTATCACCCAATCCTCAATAGTACCTTGGGTAGAATCGAAATTGATGCCAACCTTGGTAATTGGCAAGCCACAAAGAGCGAATCGCTGGCGATAGTTCTTCAGATTGATTTGCTGCATTGCCGCCTGAGCACTCTTATTCAGCTTCAATTCAACCACATAGAGGTCGGTCTTGGTAAGGAGCACAATATCTACCCTGCCACGTGGAGTATGCACCTCCACGTCCACCAGGTAATTGGTTAAGAGAGTAAAGATGATGTAGAGCATCTGCTGATAATGCCCCTCATAATTGGTCACGTTGCAGTATGGCACCGTACCCAGGAAGTCTTGCAACAGATGCAAAGCACCATCCATGTTGCGCTTGCCAATAAGCAATGCCATTTTGGCTATTGCCACATTGCCCCGTTCGGCAGAGACACCATCCACGTAGTTTGGCAGAAGATTATCAAACAACCCTACCTTGATTTCCTTGTTTGGAATATCTAGAGTATAAATCCTCGTTTCCGGATCGTACTCCTTAATGGTAACATATCCACTTTGGTAGAGCAACGGCGTGATGGTCTTCATATTCTCCGTTGGTGCATTAAAGGATGAGCTGACTGCTTCTGTCGGGGCTATCTCCGTTGGCAACACGCCAAACTGCCTCAACATATTAATAAGATAAGTTGGCGTACCAGAACTGAACCAGAATGCCCCCAATTCCTTTTTCGAGAAACAGTTGAGCAGACTGTATGGATTGAAAACGTCTGGCGATTTCTTAGAGAAATGATAGCCATCATAATTCTCCTTGAGCTTTGCAATCATCATTTCTCTAGAATATCCAAGTGCGTCAGCAAGCATATCGATGTCATCCGACATATTTTCCAGAAGTTCTTCTTTGGTGATGCCGCAGATTCCTGCATATTCATCGTCCATCGACACATTTGTGATATTGTTCAGTTCACTGAAGATGCTAACTTGCGAGAACTTGGTGATACCTGTAAGGAAAAGAAAACGCAGTTTTGCCTCACTATATTTCAGAGGACTAAAGAAGTTACGCATGATATTGCGCAACACATCCAGTTGCTCTTTCTCGTGAGCCACATCCAGCATAGGCGCATCATATTCATCGATGAGCACAACCACTTGTTTTCCGCTCTTCTCATAAGCAGTATTGATGAGGTCGATGAGTCGGTTATTTGCCCCGATACGTGGCTCGTTTATACCCCATTTCTTCTCTTGATCTTCCAGGATATAGCCCAAATACAATTCCAGCTGCTCTGGTTCCATGTGCTTGCCACCGCTCATGTCAAAATGGAGGACAGGGTATTCCGTCCACTCCTTTTCTAATTTTTCAACTGCCAATCCCTTGAACAATTCCTTCTTTCCCTCGAAATAGCTCTGCATAGTAGAGACGAGGAGTGACTTTCCG